>Ga0126342_10000885_pt1 | contig 37791 bp, 31 predicted proteins | sample Cyp1metagenome_FD_92528 | JGI IMG/M metagenome (GOLD analysis project Ga0126342, IMG submission 92528) | Coral microbial communities from Lord Howe Island, Old Settlement Bay, Australia - Cyphastrea 1 metagenome | ecosystem: Host-associated > Invertebrates > Cnidaria > Coral ... | reverse complement strand
CGGGCTGTCACGGCCTGTCACGGTCGTTTTCCGATAAGTCAACATTTTTAGTAAGAAAATATGCATTCGTCACGGGGTGTCACGGGTTCGTCACGGTCTGTCACGCACAACCCAAAAGTAGATCCTGACAAATTTTGACATATTGGGTCTTTTAATCATTGCTGTTGCCTAGACATCCAGGAAAATCCGACAAAAATCCGATAAAAATATATGAAAATCCGATAAGTATATGTTTTTGGGCATTGTCAGAAAAGTACCCTTGTGGGACCTACTTTGCCGATACTGCCCTTGTCTACTTCGATCCTCAGGGTATGGTGGAGAAACATCGGCTGCCCCGCCGATGCCAATAATTCATCAACCAAAATCTGGAAGTCAAAACTGGCGAACTTGGAACTTTCAGCCAAAATACTTCCTTTAGCCTTTTGTCACATCTGACGAGATCAAAACGGGCCCCAACGATTCCATGCGAACGCCTATCCCTTGATCCACCGGTCGCAGAACAGGTCCGAAGGCCGAGCTTCTCCGGCGTCTAGGCGTCACAACAGGTGCTTGAGAGTTGCTGCGAGGCTGGGGTATGCAGTTGAAGTTGGCACGGAATACATCAGAAGAGAGTATCCATGATAGTCAATGCTGTAATTACCGTTTTTTTTCCCATGGTTTTTCAACATATCATGGCAGTCATATCCGGTTTCATCCCCCGTAGTCGGCGACCAGTTTGGGTAGCTTCTCCTTGCGACTCAACAAGTTGATTCCCAAAAGATGTGGCTGTTGCCTCTGGCGATCGGATGCCAACAGCATGCGGTTGATGTCCTGTGGTACTTGGGGCGGCAGGTGTCGCAGAGATTCGCAGAGTATTCAGGGATGGTCAGTTTTGCCTCACCTACAGCCACCATTCTTCAGCCATTTTCAGCCCACTTCACGATGATATAGATAAGACTTGAGATACTTGAGGTAGGAGAAGCCACTTTTCAGCATCCTCTCCCAGATCTTGAAAGACTATCAAAAAGGCTGTGATTTTGCGTGATTTTGCTGGGTGACGTTACTGGAATGATGGGATTTCATGGGGAATCCCCAGATGTTGGTTTATTTCGCCTATCCACGGGATGTGAAGTCGCCACATGTGGCATCGCTGCATCGCCTTTGGGCGCCCGATGTCGCATGACCGGAAGGCCAGTTGGGAATCCATACATCGAACGAGTGGGGTGAACATAAACCAAGAACCAAGAGACAGAACTGTGTAGGTGCTAGTAGATGTAGTAGTTAGTACATGTGTTTATCACTGCCATTCATTGCCATTCATTGCCCCGAGTAGAATGAATATAAACTTGGACTTCACTCAGAATTTTTCCCGAGATCTCATATCTACTCTAGCAAGGGGAAGGTTGGTAGTTGAAGGCAGGTTCAAATGAATGTTGTATGACCTTTGCCATCCTTTGCCCATGTACTCCTCTCCGAGTTTCTAATCAGGATCTGTATGTTCGGCAGGAGATGTCGGATTTTTTGTGTTCTTCCCCCCTGCCTGTGATACACACACACACATATATATAATTGATATCTCTACATGTCTCTACATATCTCTGTTGTAATTTAACATAATAATCATAATAGCCATTGAACATCACCATTTTGAATAGGTAGATCATCGAACGAAATGGTCCCATTTTATCCGTTTTCCCAAGCAATCTGTTAGGCATTACCAGGTCATCATTGATTATATATGATTATATGATGTAATTGTCCATTCTATCCCCATTTTAGATGATTAAATCATATTAAATCACATTAAACCCCCACACAATTCAGAATGAAGTCCCATCAAATAAACCACCGTTGCAGAGATGTTCATCTCATCCACTCAGCTCTAGGCGCGCGGTGCCGTATGGACGACTGGCCACAGATGTCATTCTGCCACAAGCAGAGCCTGGCTGATGCCAAAACTGTGTTTTTTTGAAGGCAGGAACGATAGTCACATCCACTACCCTCTGGTAAACTAACAGTTTGCTAAGTTTGCTATGGAAAGTCACTCTTTTCATAGGTAAATCAGCTATAAATGGATCCTTTTCTATAGCCATGTTAGTTGACCAGAGGGCACCATTTGGTGGAAAATTGGACTTGATAGGAATTTCAATGAAAGTAGGACTTAATGATACTTACTCAGAGTTATTTGAATTTTGTAGGGATATTGTGTTTTGACATATATATATATATAGAATCAATAATCATCTAACATGGGGAATAATGGGTATTCAACCAATGATGATCATCCACTACTCTCTGGTGGAAAATGGGGCTTGATGGGAAATTGTGTAGGGGCTTACAGTAATGGGAATTTCAAGAAACGTAGGACTTGATGGATCCGAATGGTACTGACCAGCAGTTATTGGAACCTTCTGGCAATGACTAACAATTATTGGACTTTAATAATCTTTAATAGGGATTGAATCACCTAAAATGAAAGACAATGTGTATACAACATCATACAACCAATGATGGTTTAGTAATGACTCACACTTTTAACAGTTTTGCTGCGGAAATTGGATCAAACAAGGTGCCATCTAGTTCGATAGCCATTCATAGCCATGGTATATTTGTCTGACATGGGATGGCCATATAAGGTGAGACCCCCCAGTTATAAGCTGCTTTTTGTATTCCCCATAAACCCAAGGGTAAACCAAGTGATAAGTCACTTAGCTATCATAAATCAGCAATAAATCCCATTAAATCCTCAAGTTTGTTGATTACCCTCTGGTAAATAACAGTTCGCTATGGAAAATCACCATTGTCAATAATTAAATCAACTAATGGTCAGTTTCAATAGCTATGTAACAAATTACCAGAGGATACATCCATGAATATTCCAGTATTATACCATCATTATCCCTAGTTTATCCCTAGTTTCACCATATGAAATGTTGGTTTCTCAGGGTCATTTTCCTACAATGTGAGGCCCCCAAGATAGCTAAGTTGGTTTATAAGTCCAATAACTATGGTTTATGGTATTTATAACTATAGTTACTGGGGCGAATCTAACCAACTTATAACTGGGGGGCCTCACATTGTATGGTTTTTGGATGCCTCACCTTCGACATGTTGGGCGAAGCCGGGGCGAAGCCGTGCTTCGGATCATCTCGGCAGCTGTTCCCCGATTTTTTTTGGGGGGGGCGAGCTGTAAAAGACGGCTGGTTTCCTCAAGAAATCGCTATGAAGTCTCACCATATATATATATCCATTATTATATCCATTTATATAAATATATCCTTCAAGATCCTTGAAGCTTCCACGCGTTGATGACGTCGCTTCCAAGGATGTTGATGAGGAGCTGGCGACGTTCTACGTCTTCCGAGATGATATCGTGATGTTTCCCATCTCCTACTCGATCCCAAAGGATCAGTGAGTTCACAGCTCCGCCAAAGATATGGCTTCCATGTTGAGTCTATATGAAATTATGAGAGAAACACATATGATAGTTTATGTGGTGTGTTCCCAAACATATGATCTCTTTGTTACATCTAGATACAAAGTTGACTTATTTGATGGTGACTCTACTCCGTGTTTCACTGTTACACATAACCCATGATTTACATGTTAGATATACATATTGTTTTTGTGTTTGTTTGTGTGCGTGTGTGTTTGTTTGTTTGTTTGTTTGTTTGTTTCTTTTCTTTGTTATCGGATAGTGATCCAAGATGATCATTGGAACCCCAAATCCTGGCTGTGCCGCAGGACCGGATCCTGCGGGAGGTCCCTGAGAAGACGGAGTTTGCCCTCTGGGCCTGTGATGATCATGGGGGGAGAACCAGCAAGAGTCTAACAAAAATGGGAGAATGATGGGATTCAATGGGATTTAATTCATGGGTTTTCTGATAAGTTTTCTGATGGGATTGAATGGACTTAATGATGCTTATAGGATCTTATACTAGGGATTTCACCGGCAACAATGGGTATAAATGATGATTTACCTTGTGATATCTTGTGATTTTCCATGGGGTAACCAACCCCCAAAGCTCCATGTATGGAATATTTACTATCCCCACCATTTACCTGGCTACTCAAAATTGAATAAAAAGTTGAGGCCATGAAAATAAATCAAATCCCCGATCAAAAATCGGAGGCTTAGTTCGCTGGGACATCATCGAACTATATAGGAAATGTTCCAGCAGAATTGATTACCGGAGGGTACAGTATGGATAGTGAATAACTAACAAATGGAAAGCCAATAGCTGATTGTGATGGCATAGCCAACAATACTAGATGAGTAATGGATAGCTAATGGATAAAATTTGAGGATTCTTGCTAGTGCTGCTTGAAGTGATGCCCCGAGTGCACTGAGAACCACCAGTTGGCCTAAAAAAATGATTGGAAAAATGGTTGAGAAAATGATTTCCATTAATCTTATTTGTTGTTTTTTTTGCATTTCGGATTCAGCCATGGGATTGGGATTGGGTGCGACATGTGCGAAGATGGTGAAACTGCGGACCTGCCCAGGCAATGAATGATTCGATGAAGTCTTTCCAGTTCCTTGACGTGAAACGTTAGATGCCCGGCTGAAGTGCGAAACATGGTGAAACAATTGAAACAAACCTGCGGGAAAAAAATCTGAAGCATCTTCCACCTGGAAACTGCCATAGATCAAAATAGTTTTTGCAAATGATTTCATTTACTCTCCGGTACTCAAACGTGGCAATTGACAACTCCCCAAAAAATATAGTTTTATGATTTTCCCAGCTAGTAACCTCCGTGTAGCTTGGGGATTTTCCAGCCACCCACGTTTGACAGGTTCAAGAACTACAATTTTGGACCCCACCAGGTGCCTCCAGCCATGTTGTGCGGTGTGGAAAAATCATCCCACGAAAAAAAGTCAGCACTTCACTACCCTCGGGTATTCAAACATGGCGTGCTGGAAAATCCTATTTATGTAGTTCGATGATTTTTCCGTATTTTTCCAATAACAACTCCATTTAGTTTGGGGATTTTCCAGCCAGCCATGTTTGGCTACCGCAGCAATAACTGGGGATGATTTGATCACCCACCACTAATTCTTAAGGAAAGTCATTGGGAATTTTCTGCATGCCGCATCACATGGTTTGAACCAGATTTGGGTCATGTTTCGTTACTGGATAGCCATGACCTGTCCTCGCCATCCCCAACAGTTGCTCACCTGGGTAAAGTGCCAGGAGGAAGAGTATCACCAGCACATTCAGAAGCACCGTTTCGGTGACACACGGAGGAAAGGTGGCTTTGATTGTCTCAGGCGCTCGGGGATGAGATAAGCCCTTGATCTGGCAATGGCAATAGAGTCCTCGCAGATGACTTTCCCATTTTCTGCCATTCCCATTTCGCAAAGAGGGGTTGTGCCCCATGTGCCGTTATTATTGTTGCAAATGACTTTCCCATGTTCTTCCGAAGTTGTTGTTTTCCGGAAAAGGTGGTGCCCCCAAGCGACCATTATTATTGCTTGCTTGCAACCCCCCACCAACTAGAACAACTAATGTTATAATTCCCCCAAAGTGGTGCTTTATGACCCTCCCAAGGAGAAAAAACAATAGTTCACATCGGTTCAACAGAAACTCCACAGTTCACCTTTTTGGTTGTGATCACCAACTTCGCGTGAACCCGACGACACTGCCCCTGCAGGCACTATGAGCTGATGGCGAATGGCTGCATCCCGATATTTCACGACTTGGCGACTTGGCCTTTTTGGGAGCGTCCTTACAATCGTGGTGTGAATGAAGGTCCCATAGTCATACCCCTTGGTAATCCTGGATTTGCATGGATTTGCTGAATATGTGGTGTGCTTTCCCACTGGGAAACCCACTAGAAATGGGGAATCTATATATTCGTTGGGGTTGCTTAAGCAAATCCAAGATTCCAAGGGACAATATAGTTAAATCATGGTAAATCCTCCATGGTCCATTGTCCATAGCTATGTGAAATTTCCGGTGGGGTCCCTGGGAGAGTTGGGTTTCTCAGTTTGATTGAAAAGGAGGCTACACCATAAGGAACGTTTTCATATGGAAAATTATGACAAACCATAGGGCTTTCGGGTGCATACCATTGCATACCCCTCTTTCCAGACCAACCTATTGCCTATTTCAACAACTTTCAACAGTGATAATCCAAGGAAGTCGCACCCCAACTTTTTTTGAAGAAAACAAGCAGTCAGCTGATGGCTTTCGCATGCTGAGTTTTTCTGATTACATGGATTTGTTTGAAACTATGCTCCCCAGAAATCCACTGGTTAATCATCATTTTTCCCATTTTTCACTGGCCCCAAATGGGGTGTCTTGCGACGGTGGCCATGTGGGTCACCTCCATCATGACCGTCAGACCGTACTACCTTGCAACATAGCGCAACAGCATGTGCAACATTACATTTCCAGCTACACGTTTGAGTACATCATGTTGTTTTTGTTTCTCACACTGGGTGGTGATATCACCTCCTTCGTTCATCTGTTCGCGTTACTTGTTTCACACTTCCTCGTTACATCATCTCTACCTCGCATCATGTTTCCAATGAGGTAGTATAATAGTATAGCTTCCGATCTTGAGAAATCTTATTCAACCTATATATATAATTAAAATAATAATAATAATAATAATATTATTATATCTATCTATAATATAATAATATATATAATCATAATTATATCAACCTATCATATCTAGGTCCCATGATGTTCCCATCATTTTCCCATGGCTTACTGGTCGTTTGGATCACCCTAAAAAATATCACCGTTTTGCCCCAGGAGCACTTGCCCAAGAGCATTCTGCGCACGCTACCCAAAGATCTTCTCATGGAGGCGAAGGCAAGTTGCGAGCAGCGCCACCTTTGTTGGTTAGAAAGGGAGTATATGTTCGTAAAGCAATCAAACAGAAGAGATATGAGCCTGTTTTGTGGCTGCTATGCTTGGGTAGTAAGATGTAGTAAGCATGGGCGATCGCGAGAGATCTCAGGATTCAGGGCTAAACGACTGCTGCACCAGCCTACCACCGAGGGTCAAACCACACACGCGAACTCGATTCAAAAGTGGTGACATTATAATAGATATTGCCATCGTAGTGATAATCCACCATCAACTCATCAACCCAATAGTGAAACCATTGTTGAGTATGACGTTTTTGAAAAGTAGTCAGCATGATAATGACAACAATCAGCACCACCAGCACCAGCAGCAGCAACACAACCAGCATCATCATCATCATCATCATCATCATCACCACCACCACCACCACTACCACCATTACCATCATCGCCATCATGCATTATCAATATTCTTCAATACTTACGTATATACACATACATATACAATCATATACACATATATATATATATATACTGATATATTCATCAATATTCATCATTTGTCATTGATATTTCATTTGACCATATTTGTATAATTCTGTCGATGTGTCATGAAAATCCATGAGCTTCCGATCTTTTCCCGGTCACCGGAGGCGCTCTTCGCCTCCGAAAGCGCGACAGCGGAGACCGCGCTGTCGTCGGCGGCGCCGAACACGGCAAGGTACATGGACTTGGCACAGGAGATGCTGCTGTGGTCGCAGGACCGGTGGAGCATCAGAAGCCTGACCCGTTTATGCCAAGAAAAATGATGGAAGATGTTGAAAAATGATGGGAAATATGATGGAAATCATGGTTTGATATGGTGTGAATCTATTTTTTAAGGCCTAGCATCAGGGAGAAATTGGGTGGAAATCATAGTGGTAAGCTAAAGCCATGTATGTGTTTGCTCTGGTCGTTTTGGTCTTTTGGGATGAACATATAACAAGAGAGATAGAGGGAGAAGGAGACATGTAATCTACAATATATATATATACACATTATATTTGAATATGTTATATATATATATTGTATGTATTTACATTTATATAATATATATATATATATTTATATATCTACACATTATCCACAAATATCCTAACTGACATGTTTTTTTCTTGGTTTCTTGGAGCTCTGCAGGAATTGTTTTGGGAGGCATCTTCTGTAAGGTTGAGGGATCGGCAACTTTGTTCATGGTCTGCAACCTGTAGCCCGTCGGATTTTGTGTGCATTTTGAACTCTTAGCCATGCCGACCTGGGGATTATAAGTGTTGTACGTATCAATCCCCTATGCTATTGCCCTGAATTGGCAACTGGATGAAGCAACATTACAAAGGACCCCCATATTTTTGGGGGGAAGACCGGAAAACCATTGTTTAGTTTTGTTCTACTTTCACCCAAACTAATCTTTCCGTAGCCGTTCAGACTGCTTAGCACCACGGCGCCACAGTCTAACGTAGCTCGATCCGCCTTGCAGATCCGCCAGTCCTCAGTGGCCATGGCTAGCATTAGGGACTTGAAAATGGTCGGAGAGACTTGTGCCATTGGAGGATGCTACATCGTGGTGAGTGCCAGTTTCTGAGAGACTTCAGCTGGTGATTTTGCTGGGTATCCCAAGAATTATAATGTTAGCCTCCGATTAGTGTCATGGTACCCTATTGTGAGATGTTTTCCCTTCCTAATTGAGCGTCTTGCTGTTTGTGGAGGGGGGAGCGTCTATTGTGAGAAGTTGTTTCTCAGATCCAATTTTTTGGAGGAGGAAAAAATGGTTCAAGAAAAAATGATTATATAACAAATTACACTTGTTTATTGCACACCTGGTCCATTTACTTTTAGAAAGCCATATCCATGTTAAAGCCTTGAAAATGCAAGTTTTCCCAAATAATTAGATGCCTTATTAAACCCTTATTTAAAAACAGCACCACAACAATTTTTCAAGGGAGTACCCCATGAGTGACCCAGACCCTCAAGAATGTAATTGTTTCGATGGTACCCTATCGTGATTTTTTTGATGGTACCCTATTGTGCACAAAAACTTTTTGGTGAAAAACAGCACAAAACCTTTTATCCACCTTTCTTTGGGTAAAGCTGGTCCATTTACTTTGGAAAGCCATATCCATGTTGAAGCCTTGAAAATTCAAGGTTTCCCAAATAATTAGATGCCTTATTAAACCCTTCTTAAAAAACAGCACCACAACAATTTTTCAAGGGGGTACCCCATGAGTGACCCAGATCCTCAATAATGTAATTGTTTCGATGGTACCCTATTGTGCACACAAACTGTTGGGGCATGTTTTTGTTTTTGGATTTAAAAGGACAATCAATTGAAAGTAGATTCAAATGAATTGAAAGTAAAGTTTCAATTGAAATCCGTTCTTATCAATAGATTTCTTTTTAAGGTTTAAGAGGAAAATCAATTGAAAGTAGATTAATCCTTTCTTATCAATAGATTTCTTGAAGGTTGAAAAGGAAAATTAATTGAACGTAGATTCAAATGAATTGAAAACAAATTGATTTCAATTCAAATCCTTTCTTAGCAATGTATCTTTAGAAGTTTAGAAGGAAAAGCAATTGAACGTAGATGGATTTCAATTGAAAGCCTTTCTTATCAGTTTTTTGAAGTTTAAAAGGAAAAACAATTGAAAGTAGATTCAAATGAATTGAAAGTAAATTGGTTTCAATTGAAATCATGTCTTATCAATAGATTTCTTGGAGGTTTAAAAGGAAAATCAATTGAAAGTAGATTCAAATGAATTCAAAGTAAGCTGGTTTCAATTGAAATCCTTTCTTCTCGATAGATTTCTCTGAGGTTTAAAAGGCAATTCAATTGAAAAAAAGATTCAGATGAATCGAAAGTAAATTGATTTCACTTGAAATCCTTTCTTATCAATAGATTTTTTTGAAGTTTAAAAGAAAAAGGAATTGAACGTTGATTGATCTTAATTGAAATCCTTTCCTATCAACAGATTTTTTGGGGTTTAAAAGGAAAATCAATTGAACGTAGATTCAAATGAATTGAAAGTAAACTGGTTTCAATTGAAATCGTTTCTTCTCGATAGATTTCTCTGAGGTTTAAAAGGAAATTCAATTGAAAAAAAAGATTCAGATGAATCGAAAGTAAATTGATTTCACTTGAAATCCTTTCTTATCAATAGATTTTTTTGAAGTTTAAAAGAAACAGGAATTGAACGTAGATTGATCTTAATTGAAATCCTTACTTAAGTTGGCTATCTTAAAAAACTGTTGAGGGGGGGCCACACTAATCAGAGCCCAACATAATGATCATTTTTGGATGCTAGGTGAGTTCAACTCGATTCGGCTGGTGGTTGTCATTGTTGTCATGTTTGATTTGTGGCAGGATCACTGAAATTGCCAAATCAATGGGAATTCCAGGATCCTAAAATGGAGGTACTGTACCATATAAGGCCATATTTTGTGGGGATATTCACCTACATAGGCCTTATATAGGCCTTTTATAGGCCTTATATATGGTAGGTACCCCCAATTTAGGATCCTGGAATGGCCATTGACCAAATGGATTATTATATTTATGGATATTGATGCGAGGATTTCCCATCGTCAGGTGAAGGACCAACCAAGGGTTCAGTTGGTATACCTGGTATACAGTCACCTAGCTGTTGTGCCGTTGTTGTTTTTACGTGGGCTTAAGCAGAAATATGTAACTGGGGCAGTTGGGAGTTCACCTCGGGGCCCCATCGCAAAGTAACCATCCTAACTCCAAGTGGTGGGCTCCTGACAATGGCTGCAGGTTTGATTGCATTCAACAAATATCTCATGAATGCCGAGCTCTTTCCTTATGCCAAAGCGATGACTGCGACCTGGATGTGCTATTTTCGACTTTCCCAATGGGAAATCCACAACATGGGAAATCTCTTGGGATTATGTCTTTTATTGCCTTTCGGGGGTTCGTTAAGCAAAAAAACCAGGCGATGCACATGCTCATGACCACTCTTCTGTCACTCTTGCTCTACACTGTCGCACCTTCGCTGTACCCAAGCATGGATAAAGCCAGGGAAAACTGGAGAACGGATACTTGGCGCATGACCATTGGGGATCTATCCAGAGGGAGGTATCCAGAAGGGGGGTATGGGTCAATACCTATGTGAGTTGCAGGCCCAAACACCTCACTTCGCCTAACATCACTCTTAGGTTTCCAAGGTTTAAAGTTTAAAGATTAGGTTCTAGGGAGTAAGTGTCTATATGTGTTTATTGGTTTTTGTTGTTTGCAAAGTGTGAAGCTGTAGGCTCGGGCTTGGGGGTTTTCCCGGGTTCAAACTGAGGCTTTTTAGGTGCTGGGATTCACCATGAAAAAAAATCCATGTCAACAACCAGGTAGCCAGGTCAGTTTGAAACAGGTGAACAGGTGAACAGATTTGGGGTGTACTTTTGTCATCTTTTGTCCATGAACATCCATAAACTCTAGCTATAATGAAAAAAATATCACCGAAATCACCTAAAATTAGTTTTAAATCAGCATAAAGCCAGTGACCACCTGATGATTTGTACAATTTGGTCATGATTTCGGGTTCCATTTCCATCATTTTCCATTGCCAGGTCCTGAAATATATCCTGCCCTTGGGCATGCTCTTTGCCTTAGCTCTTTATTGCTCCAACCGAGCATATCTCTACTCCTCGGTGGCCTTTCTTCAATTCTGTCCCTTGGCGATCTTGGCCACTGAACCTCCACCCCCGGCCTTGGATGCTTTAGGGCTGTGAAATTTGAGAGGAATCGGATTACCCTCTGGCAAATGTTTACATAACTATGGAAAATCACAATGTTTAATGGGTAAATCAACTATAAATGGCCATGTTCAATAGCTATGTTTGTTTACCAGAGGGTAAGTTCAATATGGGTCCCCAAACCTTGCTGTGTGGGGGGGGGAATCAGCCCCATGTCCGGTCGCAAAGTATGTAATTTGTCCGATGATATTGTGGTTTACTACTGTTGCTGTTTAAATTTGCTTGTTACCTCATTAAATCATGCCATATGTACATATATGGATTGTTTATTTTTTTCTGTTGTTTGAATCACTTTGCCTATAGTATACCTTGTCATTGGCCTAATTTTTTCTGGTTGGTAAGTCACATCAAATTTGACCCAGATCTCGAGGTAAGGAGGGCAATGTAGCCTTGATCTTTGCCATGTCCTGTGTTTTGGGCTTGCAGGCGCGGCACCCGACTTGGGGGAGGTGTAGATGTGGGCATGGGTCAAATGTTCCGCAGACGGATTTTGATGTTTTCCTGGTGTTATAGAGAACAATGACTATGACTATAACATACTATAACCATGTATTTTGGGTACCGTACTCACACCCAATTGTTCAGCCTCTTTTGACTGTTGGTTACTTCATGTTACTTATTTTAGATCATTCTGGCTCCGTTGAAGGGGGAACTCACAGGGCGCCATGAAGTTTGTGCGGGGCATGATGCATGTGCCATGCGGCATGCTCTGCGCAGGTCTTTAGCTGGCACAAGGTGGGCGGGTGACGCCTCAGCCAATTTCACTTGTGGATAGGCCAAAAGGGGGCTAGAGATGGTAGCTGTAACCCCATGGTACTTGTAATCCTACCCGCTTCTACTGGGATAGAAATGGCCCTTGGGGCCCATCATTGGAGGAATACCTTGAAGGAATCAAAAGCAACAATTGTAAATAAAGAAAACTGTATATACGTGCAGGCGTGCGCACATTATCTACAAGATAAGAAGTATATATAGACATATAGATATAAACTCTTGCGGGTTACTTCCCAATAATGACAATACCATTTTTGATTTCGATGTTTGCAAAAAATCATTGTTCCACTGTTTTTTTTTGGGGGCTGGAAGTGCAAGTGCCGATTTTTCCCATTCCAGGTGTGCATTCTGAGCATCGTCGTGGCCGGATGCTCCTTGTGTGCACATGGCCACTTGGGCGTCAATGCACCAGACAGCCCCCACTTTTGACACAAGAAATCCCCAAAGGGTGTTGCATTTTTACTCAAACAGTTTGAGAGTGATGTTATCATCTTTCTGGGGAATCCTGGACCTACTTTCTGGTGGTTAAAACGGTTATCTGATGGCCCAAATCCACGCCAATATCAAAAAGTTACCACTATTTTAGCAGGATTTTACTTGTCCATCTTTTTGCGGGTTGCTATCATTGCTTGACACACACTTAAAATTTTAAAAACCGAGGCGAGATCAATTTCGTTTGGGCGGGTTTTCTCCTGCAGATCACGTCGCAGATGGCAGAGTGTTCTAAAAACCTCATCGGGGAGGTGGTGATGTCTGGTGCAGGCGCGGCCGCCGCAGGAAAGGATTTTTCGACAGCCCTGGATTCCCTGGATAGGAACCTCGAACTCTCGGAGAGGATCCTGAACAGCATATTGAATCATTTTGTTCAGGATGCAAACTTGGAATTTTATACGCTTATTCTGCAAACTTGGGAGTTGATAATAACCCAACAGGCAGTTCTCAAGAATAGAAAGGCATGAAAATAAGGCGTTGCAGAGTGTCATGTAGATAATCTGCTCATAGGCTGATGATGCTCTGAACAAAATAAACGTACAACTATTTATATATACGTATACGGATAATGAGCCAATTATAGAATCAAACCCAAGATAAGCTATGATAAAACCAACAGAGGTTGAATAAACATTGAACAAACATAGAATCATGGACAATGACAAAGCCAAGATAAAACCTGCGAAAGTCCGCGCTCAGTGCTTCACCTTTTGCAAGCTCCTGCTGCTACTTCCGGGTAGTTTGTAGGGGTTATATCCCAACTGGATGGGGTTATTTCATGTTATCTCCATGTGATTTTACAACAGGTTATACATGGCAATACCCATGTATAACTTCAACCGCGCCGCACATTAAATGCCCATCTCACACTGCATTTACAATTTTGTGGATAGGGTTCAGGTATGAAGCCATACGTGCTGGGTAACATCCTCACTCAACCGAGGGGCAGCCCCTGATTTTCTGATCGCGCAATGTTGCGTATATTATTTACATATGTATGCTATGTTAGTTACACAATGTAGTTGTCTATCCGCAACCTCTATCTATACAGAATATTTACAAATAAATCCGTATGCCAATTTAGAATTTACTTTACATGTGTGAATGGAAAGATAAACCTCACACTTCTCTACAAATCAATCTCAATCTCAACACATAAACTTTAGACCTCTTTATTCATCTCATTTAACCTCCATTTAACCTCCATTTCTTCAGAACTCATCAAGTTGTTTTTCAGGTATGAAGCTGGACGTGTTGACCTTTGTGATGTTCCAAGCTCCGTGTTCTTTGGTGCCTTTGCTGATCAGCCTCGTTCTCTCCTGGGAGCATGACATTTGGCTGGCCTTCCAGGCGCCTTTCTGAAGGGAAGCTTCGTGTGGGTGAAAGTGTGGGTGAAAGGTTGGGACTTTGCAGATTTATCTACAATCTACAGATATCTACAGATATGATTTATCTAATAGTTTTACATTATGAATTATAAATTTTATAATAGATACCATTGGGAGATTGCATTTTTATGTGTATCTATTATGTTGGCATATATATATTATATAAACATTATAAACATGAATCATGATAAATAATAAATACATACATACATATATATATATATATATATATGTGAGTTTGTATTTACATATGCATATGCTTTTATTTTTCTATTATATACATGGTATAGTATGTACACATATATAATATGATGCGAATATACATGTATGATGTTGACTTGGATTGATCGGTAAGGGGAAAGAGGGATACACAAGAACAGATAGATAGATAGCTAGCTAGCTAGCTAGCTAGGTAGCTAGGTAGGTAGGTAGGTAGGTGGGTTGGCATGTAGGTAGATGGATAGGTGGCCAGAACAGACACTGTGAAACGGATTTTTCCTGCACGGAATATCGAGGCTCCATTTCTTCGCGCTGCAAGTGCAGGGGTGTGTGATTTGAAATAAAACTAGGCCAAATGTGGCCAAAGTATGTGTTTATTTTCCATGTTTGTGCAAGACGGTGCAAGAACCTCTGAATCTAATCTACATCAAGTGTGGAACATCACAAGTGTGTGAACATGGCCCCAACGCTATGCCCAAGCCATGAGACAGAGCCCCATCTCGGCACCAAGGCCCATTGGCCGATGATTCTGTTGAACGCTTTGTGTCTTGCTACAATATGCTATGAACGGTACCCCAAATGATTGAAGATTTGTATTATCCCAAATAAACCAACAATAACACACACACATATATATATATCATATAATAATGATTATTATTTCTTTATTAATTTATAATCCCACATAATCCCTATTATTGTTGTGGATGCTCTCCATGCTTATTGAGGTGCTGTTTCGTTTTTGTCCGTCAGATTTTCTTTTTTGCCGGTTTCTCGGGACAGATCCGTTTCAGTTCCTGAACCTTGGCTCCCTTGTTATTTGTTCAAAGAGGGTCAGATGCTTGGATGATCCATGATCCCCAGGTTCTACTTCCCAAAATGCCTCAGGACCCCATGAAATCTTCATGGAAATCCATGACGATCCCAGCGTCCTTAGGAACGCCTTCTGTTTGAACCTCATTATTGCCACGACCCTGAAGCGCTTGTCTGCCGTCGCCTTCGTCATCATCGGCATCGTCAAGGTTTTTTTTTGGTGAAATCATGGTACCGGTGCTGGATCTAGCGAACAGATTGGGAGGGCCATGACATGGATAAATGGTGATGTTTAATCTGCATATGTACTATAACAGCATTTCAACACGTTATTTATTTATACAACTTTACACATACATATGAGTGTATGATACTGTATGCGTATCATGTATATCATGTATGAATGTACACATGTATATTTGCCACCCGAGTGATATAAGATAATGTAACTAACAAGGGCCAGGTATCCAGCCTGACCCCTCCAGCCATGCAGGACAGCGTGATCGTCAGTACCTCCTCATTGGTCTTTGGTGACCACATCTCGCCCCAGCAGCAGGTTGGGGTTCCCAGGATGGTTCCACAACAACCAAACAAGGACATTCAGCAGCAAAAATAAAAATGTTCACCAAGAGTACGGTGTGTTTGTGGTTTTATGGTTTTATGATGGTTTTGTGTGGTTTTGCTAATTTATGCATATCTATGATAGGTAAAATGGTTTATAATTACACTAACTACCTCTAGTGGGTATATCTCCAGGGGTCCCTGTCAGTACCAAGTTGTTGGGTCGTGTTTCACAGAAACCTTGGACCAGGTCCTGAGAAGGAGAGGATTCATTCCTAATTGCTACATCGGCTAATGGGTTTTTTCTATGGTTTTATAATGTTTTATACCTTACATAGGGTACTGTAGTAGTAGTAGCACAGTAAGTTTTATGATGTTTTATGGTAATCATCAGGTTTTTATGATGGTGTTGGTCGCAGTTCATGACCCCATGTTTTTTTGGGTTCTTCTCATCCCGATTTTGATGGCAGCCCGGCTGCGCGGTTGGAAGCGTCCAGGTTGGCTTCGTGGTGATCATGACAGGTATAGCCTGCTGGAGTTTTATGAAGCTCGGCTGACTGGTGTTGAAAATATTAGAAGGTTCTGAATTCCAAGTAGTTGGACAGTTGAATAGTGAGGATAGGAGGATATGTGTGAACATCTTGGATGGTTTAATTGGTTTAATGCTTCATATGTTGATTTTTGAACTTCATATTGGCAGTTGATTGCATTGGTGAATGCACGAAATAATGATACAAATGATGATGGTATTTACTGTGTGCGTATGATAATGGCGAATAACAGTTATATAGATTACAGGATTTGGATTTACATGCATTTACAGGATACACAAGTTTTTTTACTGTTGGTTGATGATTGGTCGAATATAAGATATACATATATGATATATGATATATACTTATGCATTGTATACTTGCCATCGCTGAGATATGATTGCATTTTTTGTTGGGTTCAACACATGTTGGTTTCCGAGAATCGTGCAGACACATAATTTGAATGACCATATATATATATATATATGTATATGTGATTTATACATATTATTTGTATTAATATGTATATCCCTTCAAACGCCAATGTCAGATACATAATGATGATGTTGATTTGTTCTGTTCAAAAAAAAACAACATCCATGGTCCATGTGTCGCGCCACGTGAATATTGGGTTCAAGTCCGATAACTCTTTGTATGGACGTGAGACACCAAGAGGGTCTGTTGCAGACGTTCGCTTGTCAGACCCTGGAAGCCATGGACTTTGATACGCTCATGCCATCGCAGTCACCATGCCGCCATGTAGGTTACAGGAAGGTGTCGCCGGTGTCGCCGTCGCCGGTTGCATGGGCGGACCCAGCCGGCAGTACCAGCCTTGGACTACACAGCTCAGCCACAACCGGGTCGTGGTCCACTCATGGACCCCGTCATGAGCGCATCATCCGCAAGATGTGCCTCAGGAGTTTCTTGCGTGCCAATGGGTTCAAGGAGGGCGACATACACACCGCACGGGTGGGTGGCTGCTTCTTCAAGAGAAAGAGCGTCTATCCGATTCATGTTGCGGCCATGCAGGGAGACTATGATGTGATGCTCCTCCTTTTGGAGGAGGGAGCAGATCCAGAGGCAGAAACCTCCAGGGGTCGCACGGCATTGGATTGTGCACTGACAGGGTGCGGTTCCAGCCAGATGACGGTGAAACTCTTGCAGCAGTGGCTCAAAAAGTGATCGCACCACTGCCATTCACTGTGGAGATTTTTCCCTTCAGAATAAAGACTCTGAGTCAATTCTGAGTATCTCTGTGGCAGCCAAGAAGCCCTTTTTTCCTCAGTTATTTGAACAAGAGCACCAGGTTCTGTCCAAATTTCTGCATCACCTGCCGGTTACATGAGCTGACTGAACAGGTTCTACCTTTCCATTTGCCCATGTCGCTTCGTTTTTCCACATCAGAGCAGGTATCCCCCTTTCTGAGCACCAAGCGACAAGGTTGTGGTTGACTCGGCTCGTTTTTGCATGTTTTTGCCCATCGGTTTGTCTGAAAATATGGTGCAATTGACCCATCTTCAGACACATCCATTTGTGAGTTTCCTTTCTGAGCACGAATGCTAGGTTCTGTTCAGATCCCCTCACATCGACTGTTGCATGGCTTTGTACAGCCGTCGAGCTTTCGAGCGTCTCCCCAACAGATTGCCTGAAAACAAGTGTCTCTTACGGTTGGGGAAGGCGGTAAACCCAATCAGTTGGATTTATGGTGGTTTAGGCTCTACAGGACCAATTTCTGGTCAAATTGGGATGTTTTATTTTCAAAAAATGTATTTGATTGAAAAAACACTGTCTTCGAAACATACATAAATGATGCATACTTATGGCTGCCTAGGTAACACACACTATACTATTCTTACAACTGTAGGGTCTGCTATATCTGCCTTTTTTGGTGTCAGCTGCAGGAAGATCCAGGAGCAGCAAAGCGCCAAGCGGGAAACCGAGCCCATCCTCGCGCGCGAGCTGCGCAGCTCCAGGTCCGACGCGGCCCAGCGGGTCTGAGAACCGCCAGCCACGGACCTGGCTGACCTGGCGACCAAAAATGGCCGAACGTCGGGGGGATGAGATGAGACATGTTGAGGCTGATTTTAAGAGATTTTAAGCCTTTTCTTTGAGAAAAGACATAGGCAAAAAAAAATGATCATTGATCATATTGTATAGAGTTGTGTGTTTGTGGGATGTTTGTGTTGATTCTCTCAATATGGGTGCTGCATGGTGCTGTTATATAATTATGTATTTACTGCTGGTGTATGGAGTGTAGCCTTTCAAATGGTATTAGGAGTAAATGTCGGCCAACATCACATGAATGGCATGCATGAAGCAGTTGGAAGATGTGCAGACGTGCGTGCATATATACACTTCTTCTTTGCCTGTACACATATTTGCATCATTTTGAAACATGCTTGTTCAACGAAAACTTTGACAAAACGAAGTGGACGGGGCGAAATGTTAGTGCCTTTATCCTGTAAATTGTTTCTTTATTTTAAACCAAGGCTTCCCTTGTACTTCTTGAGGTATATGGTTTTGTTGGCATTTGTTTATTTTCCCATTGGCCTATTGACCATGACAAAATGAAAACAGAAATTAAACGAGAAATGAAGATGGAATTGAAGTTAAATGAAGACGTCCAGTCTTTGACAGCAAAACATCTTATGTGATATGTTTTATTGAATCTATTGTATTGTTTTAAATGCTGCCCTTACGCAAATCAAAGATAATAGCCCATTCGAAATTGCAGTTGCCAGAGGGTAGATGAATCCTGCTTGGGTGTTGCTTTGCAACTGGCTACATCCAGGTATATAAAGCAAAATGGTCCCTTCAACATCCTTCAACTGTCATGTTTGTTGGTCTCGTTGCTTTTTTGGGGGGCCTATGATTGAGTCCCCATGCACTCCAAATCACCATGTCCGTCACTGTGTGTTGAAAAACAACGCGCAGGAGAAGATTACCACGGAGAGCACTGCAAGGCCTTGAATGTCAGTCTGATTGCTGGGAAATCCCATCTAGTTTTAGAGGAAACAACATATACTGTGGTCATCAATCTATTTTCATAGGGATCACTATCTTTCTCTCTCTATAATATATATATATATATATATATGTACACACTCATTCTTTTGGGATATCTGGCCATCTTTCTGGCATCTATTCTGACATTGTATGTTTGGGCCCAGGAGTGCTCCACTGGATGTGGAGCTCGCGATATGGCTCACAGCAACTGAAACCCACAGTCACGACGAGCTGCAAAAGGAGCACAGCAGGAGCAAAGGAGGAAAGTAGGAGTAGGAGGAAGAGTACGCGGAAGAAGAAGAGGAGGAGAACGAGGAGTTGCACCTTTGTTAAAATCAAGAGACCCTCACTTGGCAGGTGGGGCACAACTTAGCTAATGAACTATCCACTATTTTGCTGGTGGCTTTGTCAGTGGTTCAGGTACATTCTTCGCACCCTGAACATCGATGAGGCAACTGCCAAAGTCTTGTCCCTTGGATTTTGCATTTCGATGCTGTAACATGATGCATCAATTTAGAGAGTGTGGTTTCAAAGTGTCCCAAAAAAGAAAACAAAACAGGTTTGTTTTGAACATTGTTGAACTTTATTTTGGGATATTTTAAGATGATGATGGCAACTGACCCTTTTCCAAATGGGGCTGAAACCAGCAACCAGAAAACAATCCCCCTTCAACCAGGTGAGCACACATTTCAGGGCCACATTTCGAGCTACCCATTGGTTTGACCGAACTGGCGATTCGTGGTTCGGTTCCCTCGTGCATCCCATCTTATCCCAAAAATCATCTGTCACATTCTTGAGGCCTCATAAGTTGCACAGAAACTAACAAAACCCTCTGTTGTCATCAAACATGGTAATGGAAAATCCCTCGCTTATAGATGGTATTCCTAGCTAAAAACTTTGTTCGGGGATTTTCCAGGCAGCCCTGTTTGATGACACCATTTCGGGTAACTATCAACTTCGCTGCCCAGGTTTCTTCCCTGTTCGCCCTTCGATAACTTTCCGTCGTACTTGACTGCTTCGGTCTTCCACGGCCTTGTGTCGCTGCTTGGCGACAGGCCGTTCGGGAAATCTTGGTGGTGTTTTCCATGATTGCTGCGGAAAACTATGCCAACAAGTATGGGATGGAATGCGATTATGACCAACCAACGTTTTTTTAAGGGATTACAGGATTTCCCAGATTGTTTGCTCACAAGACAGGCGGTTTAGATAGTTTAGTCCCATACATGTGCGTATGAGATATGATAACATGATCAATTGTGCGGGCCCTTGTGGCGCAGCCATTGTTGTTTCGCAATCAACATGGTAATTTGATGAGGAGGAAAGTGTGGAAAGGGAACTGGTTTCACTGATGTGTTTTGTGGTCACCCTTGAGATGTTTTTTTCTGCATTTGGTGGTCTCTCCTCTCCAAGTCTTTCTGACACGTTTCAGTCTGGATGAGATGACTTCAACGTACAATTCATAGCCTTCCAAAAATCATCACGTTATTGTCACTACAAGATTTAATCATATTTAATCTTGAATGCAGGTAGGGATTATGATGGCTTAAGCCGGTTAAGCACTCTATTAAGGGATCAACGCTTGGGTAGGGAATAGCATGGAATAGCATCCTTGCAGAGCAACTTTGGGTTGCTTGAGTTGACCGAAAGTGTGTGTATCTCATGTTTCTTTTTGAACCAGCCAAATTACCCTCTGGTAAACCAACGTAGCTATGGAAAATCACCATTTTTAATGGGAAAATCCACTGTAAATGGCCATTTTCAATAGCAAACTGTTAGTTTACCAGAGGGTAACTTTGCTGATTTTTGGATTACAACTACAACCACGTGTCTACAAGCAAACTGCTTGCAATACACATGTAAAGTCTAATCTTTGGCCCCCGTGGTCAGAGTGGCTCTTGAGAAGGGTTGGTTTCTCCCTAGTCCTCTCCGACTATGCGCAGGGTGGTGGATGTGCCAGAATATGTCTATGCATATCAGTACGACGCTTGGGCCACAAGTCCCTTCCCAAGATTGCCTGCAATTGTGACCGGCTGATGAGGCAACTGGCTAGGATTGTCTTCAAAAAACATGGCTTTGAGGAACTTGAGAAACGGAAGATTGGATGAACACAATGACCATCAGACCATCCCCAGCAACGCCAACATCCTGACCCTAGGACTCAGGTGGAGATTTTGAGGGAGATATGAAGCTCAGGGCCAACATTTGGGGCCAAGGTGCACCGGACCTGTGACCCCGAGGTGAGCCCAAGGAACAGCTATGGCAGCAATTAGGGGATCATTAGTATGCCAGTTGCTGTCATAATGATTCAGAATGTCTGGTTGGTGGTTTGGAACATTTTTTCTTTTTCCATATATATGGAATAAATAATCATCCCAACTGACTAATATTTTTTCAGAGGGGTAGGTATACCACCAACCAGATGTCATAGATCGAGGGATAGTCTGGGTGCGGGTCTTGATCTTTGCAAAGCCAACATGGACCGCTGTGGACTGCTGAAGACAACGGAAGAAGCGATTGGATCCAATGCTTCTTGCACCAAATATATCCAAATGATCCAAATGGAGGTCTCATTTGGTTCAGTCGGTATCAAATCCGGCAGCATCTTAAGGGAAACATGATTATGTCTCGCGAAGGCAGCTTCAGAAAACAAGGGGCAACCATGGGTTTTACCATCATCGATGTGCGCAAATAGGACTTTCCTGGGGACAATCAGTCGCACAAGGTGGTGCCGTACAGTTTGTGAAGGCCTAAAGTTGGTGCACAGAACCCCAGTAACATCCATGAACTCTATCATAAATAATGATATATCTGGCGTAAACCCCGAGAAGTAATTGGAATTATCAAGTTATGAATGGTGATTTCTTAAATGGGGGATCCCCAAAACCATGGGTTTCAATACTAAGCCATGGTCATCCATGACTTGGATGATTATGATGATTTGGGGGTACCCCCATGACTTCGGAAACTTCCAAACCCACTTAGCTAAGGATTTGGGGCAGCACCGGTCGCCAGGTTTTACCCTGGGTTTCAAGTTGCCGCAGCGGCCATTCCTGGACCGCAGCAACATCTCTGCACGCATCGGGCAACGCAGCTCGGCTAAGGACGTTTTAAGGAATGTTAACAAGATATGGAGGTTTCTTCAAATTGGGGGACCTCCAAAACCATAGGTTTCAATACTCAAATGGTCTAATGACTTGGATGATTTGGGGGTAGCTCCATTTTAGGACACCCTCATATGACCCTATAGAAATCTATAGAATATTTCTGGGCATAAAATAACAATTCTATGTCGTGGCCCCGCTTGGCGGGATTCCATGTTGGCCAACTCGTCTCCACAGAGGTGAGTTTGACCTCATTGTGTTCGGTCGGATGAGTGCCTACGAGCCCTGCAATTTCTATGCACCTTTTGGTGATCGGCCACAAGCAGTGCCTGAATTCTACGAAGACGTGTGTCTAGTCTTGATTGGACCGAAGTCAGGGATGATGGATCTTATATGATCTTATATTGTTTGTAATTAATGTCATGTGGGTAAGGTGATGTAAAGTAATGGTAAACGGTAAGCAATCCCCAATTTTTGTTTATCCATCAACAGCTGGTTTAGTCAACTCTCAGGGCCTTAAGTGGACACTGCGAAAACTGGTACACCGAGATTACCCGAAACAGTGTCATTAAGCATGGGAATTGACAATCCCCTGAAAATGATGTTGTTTAATAGGGAAATGAACTATAAATGGGCATTGTCCGTTGCCATGTTTGATTGCAGGAGGGTACACAAATCACAGCTTGAGGTTTCGAAAACCGCAATCGGCCGGCAATCTACGCTGATGTCCAATCCCCCTCATTGCTGAAGTCCTATCGCACAAACATGCGCAAGTCACCTATGCAGCATGAACAACCACTGGAGGTTCAGACATGTTGATTTTAATTTTGAAACAAATTCAAAGATGTCGTCCTTCATATATATATATATAATTAATATATATATATACACACCAATATATATATACATATAGGCTAGGTATACTAGTTATATATACATATATATTTGCATACAAATTTCTTATTCAGAAATATCTGTCGTTCATGCTCCATCCCCCCAAAAAAAAGATGGGCCCATCACCCGGCTTCGTCAAGGTCAAGGTCATACCCCAAAGAACGGGTGGCGTTGCTCTACGGCGATGATTCAGGTGCCCTGGTGGATTGGGTAGGAAAAAGGGGATTGTACTTGGTCATTATATGTTATTACATGGTTGTACTATTATTATTATACTACCATGTTTTATATTATACTACCATGTTTTATATTATACTACCATGGGTATACTACTGTTATATGTTGTTACGCTACAATGTTTTTCATGTTTTTTTCTCCCAGGTGGTATTTATTTTCAAGTGTATTTTTGGGATATGTGATGATATCTATTGACAAAATACGATACTGGGATAGGAAGTTGCAAAACAAAGGCAACTCAGTTAGTTGGGTAAAGATAGTACCATCTGGTTATTTAACATAGCCATGGCAAATCACCATTTTTAATAGGTAAACCATCTATAAATGAGCCATTTTCCATGGCTATGTTAAATAACCAGAGGGTATATAATGATGATGGTGATATGGCTGAGATAGGTCAATTTTCAGACATGGAGCATGTGATACCGTATCTAGCAATCAGCCACATAGCCAAATAGCAATTAACAATCCCCTATAAATTATATACAAAATGGATACAAATGGAGCCATTCATAGGACATCAAGTATAAATGGTGGATTTTCCAACCAGCCATGTTTGATTACCGGATGATAATATCATAGTATCCAGGTTCTACATCTGATTGCTGGTGTATTTTTTTATTATTTCCATCCCTACTCGTATGTGGAACGATGATCCCAAGTGCCTTGCATGGTTCTGTTCAGAACATACCCCGTGAAGCAACCATTTGGTGCGCTATGATTTAAACTTACAGTATAGATCTCGTTTACACCGTTTCCAGATTCAGGGTTGGATTCAATAAGTGCTGGTATCACAAAATGCCAAAGATCTTGTTACAAAGCATCTACCATACCCCTAATAAGGTGAATCACTTCTCAATCTTGGGATGCAACCATGTAGGCTGCAAACAGTGCAGCGACAAATCCCATCAGCCGAAACAGGTATTGATGATCCGGTGATGAGGACGCAGCTGTACCGTCGCTCACTTGGATTTGTCAGTCCGGAGGCTAGTTCTAGCTGGTACCTGGTTTCCTACTTGTTCCATTGGAGCACAATGCTTGTAGAAAGAAGCTCAAGTAGATTAGATCGTCAGTCAAGAATAAACCGAAACCCCCCTATGGGTGAATCGGTGGAAAATGATGGATGCTAGATGTTTAACTATGAATGAGTGGTGAAACACCTAATGAAACACAATGAAACACATAACGAATTTTACCATATAGCCATTAGTGGTTTACCCGGCTGACCATCCATCTATATGATCCATTCCGGATAGATCTTCGCCACCATGGGACCCGCTGAGGAATGGCTCCCATGAACTCGGGTCTTGGGATGGTCTTCCTCAGAGAGCTGTTGCCCTTCGTCTCCGAAGGCGGAACCCGGCGGAAGCCGCGCAACAAAAAGGGGCATCTGGACATATCCAAGGGACATTTCCTGGGAAGTTTATGGGAAAGTCTTACTATAGATACAACCAGATACAAATGACAAAACAAAATGATATATAATTATATATATATTTAGATAGATAGACAGACATATAGAAAACTAAGTGGCTAGAAACTGAATTACGTCTTTAAAAACATCCCAGATAAGGGTTTATGACCCCATAACCTATCTCGCAGTTCCACTTATACATAGATGTATGGTTACATCGAGTTATGTCATCTTATACCTATCATATATCCATATTAATGATGGTTATAGAATGTTATAGATGTATTTCCACTTGTCCTATCATATATATACATATATATTATACATATCCCAGCTTGTGGTGGTTTCCATGGTTCTAGCCATCGGACCATCCCTCCATAACCGGGCGACCGGGCGACCGGCGCAGGTTCTGATGGCGAGACCTTGAGGCCGGTGGATGGCCGTGTGCTGCAGCCCGGCTGTTTCTATGAGGTGCGTGTGGGCGTCAAATTGGAAAGCCCAAAGGCACGTAGTTCACCATCATTGTATCATTGTATCATTAAGATCACACACACACATATGTATATATATATATATATCGATAGATGCACTCGTGTATATGCATATGTGTACATATATATATGTATGCACATACATGTAAGTATCTAGTTCGGGTCTACCTGATTCCATGGAACCAATCAATAGTATTGGAATGAGCATGGGTTTCCCAAAAAAAGGCATGTAGGGTTTAGGGTCCTGCAGTCCTGTTTGAGAAAATCTCATGGCAGATTCCCGCAGGTGGAACCATGGTGGTGTAGTGATGTCAGATGCCCCCTCTATATGTGTGTGATTCACATCTCCACAATGTGGCCCCCCCCAGTTATAAGTTGGTTTAGATTCGCCCCAGTAACTATAGTTATAAGTACCATAAACCATAGTTATTGGAGTTATAAACCAACTGAACGCTATCTTGGGGGCCTCACATCTCCAGGAGTGGTTGGAGTTTTTCCGTTTATGGCGTTCTCCCAGTTGCAGAGAAGCTGGGAGTTGCCTTGTGGACTGCGTGACTATGGCGAGCTGCGGGGTCTGTAGGTCAAAAGAACTTACCCGAAAGCCGCTAGACTGTAGGTCAAAAGAACGGTCTCCTGTAGTTTTTTTTACATGAAATCAACCCAGTGAATGTTTGGAATCTTGGGAATGAATGCATTTTGCCCAGATGGAAGTGATTTGGGTTGCTATCCAGTGGTTAATTAAGAGGGGAGCTAAGGAGCAAGGAGCATCCATATTCCCTACCAAATGGGGAGCCAAGGAACGACCAAGAGTTTCCCAACCACATGATAGGCTGCCATTTGTTTATATACATGCTTTTTGGCCTGTTATCAGATTCATTGCACACTTTTGGCTTGATAGTTGGTCATGAATCATGTGTAATTGTCTGTCAATCCCCAATTGGGGTGGAATGAACATCTCCTACACAGTAAACCGAGCATCACACTGCAACAGGGGTGGTGTATGAATGTGCATACAACCATATACAACCTATTTCTCTCAGAAACCGAAGATGGTTTTCGATTGGAGGGTGCCAACAAAAATCCCGTTCCCTTTCCAAGCTCCAGACATGGGGTGATTTCAACACATTCTTAAAGCATCCGAAAGGTCCAGGTGATCCATATTTTTTCCCAGACCCTCCCCCAGAAAGAATCTGGGTTCATGGGATCCACGCGACCAATCCCCACTGACCTATTTCTCTGTTTTGGTGCCACCCGAACGGTTTTACCAACAGATCTAAAAAACATATGTTTTTGGGCATAGAACACATGCAAATAAACAAAACAAACAACTCAAGATCCCGAAGAACACCCAAAGCATCGATTTTCCCCAAGAAATATCACCGAGGTGACCGTGGGACACTGCGAAGCCGTCAGGGAGCTGATGGAGTGCCTCAGCAGAACTTGGGGAGGGGAACAGCAAGAGGAGCGGACCCGGCTAATACCAAACGGGGTCGGCGGAGAGAAATTACACTCACTCCTGATGGCTATTCATTTTTTAAAGTAATTTCGACAAATTTCCACAATTGCCCATAGCAACAAATATACTTTTGAACTCTTTTGATTGCAAAACTTAGACACTGCCTTCTCGCTTCCACTGGGACTCGGCGAAGGCGATGGAAAGCGATAACAAGGTAAACCCAACAATAAACCATCCCCTTCACAAACCATGACTGGAGGTCATAGTCATGTTGAATCATCCCATTTCTCTCCATTTCCAGGGGCATACATACCTTATAAACCATTGTAGGGGATGGCTAGTGTTGGGTTATGAGATTTTGCCAGCAAACCTTCTCTTAAGTAGGATGGAACATCCACCATTTAAAGTCATGTTTTTCCCAGCTAGAAAGCTCCATTGACTCAAAATTGTCCATTGCAACGTTTGATACCCATCAAACGCCCATCCTAAATCCACGTTATATCAGTTATATCCCCATGATACCATCAGTTTTGATGGTTGAACAAGTCGAATCCCTATATGTGTCACCATGTTTTATGGTGACATCCCGGTTCCCGGAGAGCCAGTTATAGATCTCATTCAATTCCCACTATATTCCCATTCTATCCTAATTATATATATTCCCATGTGTTGTGCCCATATTTTTCCCCATATTTTTCTCCTGCATGGGGTGGTTCAACCACCATGAAATCAGCATTTCTCAGGTCCGCCAGCTTCGAGCTGCTTCCACCGCATGATCCTCCCATCGCACAGCAGTTCTGTCGCAGCGGTTTCTTGCTGAAGGACGGATGATCTGCAGGCTTTGAATGGTAGGTTTAATTTGGTTTTCAATGGGATTTGATTTATATAATGGTTTTTCATGGTATATAGGTGGGTCTTAAATGACTGACTTAGCTAAGTTGGTGTAGGGTTCTATCCACTAACGGGCGGATGTAAGGGGAATTAATATGATATCATGGGTAGGAATACCTACAAAATCTACCATAACTGCTGGGTTTCTAGTAGATATACTGAACTAGTTCATGGGGTGAACAGAACCAACTATAATATACTATATGTAATTATATAACATTTTACTGGGGCGCACGTTTTGAGGTGGAACCTGGCAATTGGATTTTGCCGAGTGATGTAAACATTGTTCCCATTGGGCAATCCACCAGGATTGAGGGATCTCCTGGTAGTTCTGATGTTCCTCGCGGGCAAATGGAAGTTTTGAGCAGGACATGATTTGTGAAAAGTCCCGAGGTAAAACTTGTGGGAAGATCCATGGACGGATCATGATAACCCATGTTTTTTTTTCCAGAGGACATGGTGGGATTTTATGGGTGTTTAACTTCCAGGTGAGATAGGAAGGGCCTGTAGCAATCCCATCCATCGAATCAACTCGCGTCATGACAGCTTTCGTTGGGATGAGAGATGTGTACGAAAGAACCACAGGACATTCCGAACACAGAACACAAATCAATAATAACATGTGGAAGTGATGTGCGTGTTTCTTAAACTAGGGGACCCCCCCCAATTATCAAACACAGCTACTTGTCTATGCGGAAAGCAATTTGGCGGATCCTCCATTTTAAGATACTCCAATTTCTGACATGTTCACTGTGCCCCCGGCTGACATGGGAAAATATCATCACGCCTTAGACGGCAAGTGGCATGGGCAGGCAGCGGTGTTGGTGCAATACTACCTGCCAGATGCGTGTTTGGATGACTTGCATCTTGCCGCATGCCGGTGTTCCTGTGATGATGATGCCTGCGTGGCTTTGCATTAAGTTCCAAAGGAATAGTGACAGGAAAGCCGTGTATTTGGAGACAACCATTGTTTCCTGCAAACATGTCATAACATTCCTTCAAAACATCCCCTTAAAACATGGGCATCTATGCCATGAAGGCTGGAGGTTCCCACTGGGGTAACATGTTGCAACCTCTGACCTATCCCCGGTGATCATGGGGAATGACTCGGTACACCCTGGTGTCATGGCCCAAAAAAGGTGCCACAAAAAGACTTCACCCTCCGACGTCATCCCCAAAGACGGTCCAGGTAGCTACGTTTGTTTAGAACTTGCTGAAGTGGGCTCTATTCTGACTAATAGAACAATATATAATAAGCCCACCAAACTCGGGGATGGTTTATGGCGTCGGGGTTTACCACATTATACACATAATTAGCCAATAGTCATCCATTGTTGGTTATATTCACGTCATTAGCCCTCATTAACCCTTATTAACCATGAAACATGTTGGTTAAACCTATATCTACACAAACATATCTCCATTCTTATATATATATAGTTAGATGGCCGATGGGTAAATAGCCCCCAACTTCTAATCACGGCGTATTACCTCGGACCTATGGATGATTATGGAAGTTTGATGTGGAAGCCATGTGAGTTTCCACATCGAACAGTTAGTTTACCTAGTTTACCCCAGGCTAAATCCATATCGTGGTTCAATCACCAGAGGGTATGTCATGCATTGACTGAATACGCAACTGAGTGATACTGATTGATGATTTCACATCCTTTTGATTTTCCATCCCTGTCAACCTACTGGTGCTAAACGTAGGGAAAGGAGGGAATGATCCAATGCACAACTGTGTCTGAATAATCATCCCATTCCCCCATTAAGTAAGCCAATAATTGCCCATGATAATTATTCATAACTGGTTGGTGATTTGGAACATGAATTTTATTTTCCATATCTTGGGAATGTCATCATCCCAACTGACGAACTCCATCATTTCTCAGAGAGGTAGGTTGAAACCACCAGTCATGCAGAATGACTGCTAAGCACCAGTCAATCCAGGCATTGCAAGATCTTCTGCCAGACCTCTCTGGACTACACTCGGCAGCTGAAAGCTGTGCCCGCGGAACCATTCTTCCGCGAGACGGGTCGCCTGGTTGAGATTCCAAGGGGCCATCAATGAATGGCATTGAACGGGGTTCCAAGGGGTACTCTTAACCCGGGATTTAACCAACAAAAATGTGGACATATGTGCATATATGTGGATATATAAACAATATACATGGTAATTTGTTTTTTTTTTACTGACAATTGTCATTTATAGTTGATTTCTCGATTAGAAAATGGTGATTTGCCATAGCGAAGTGTGAGTTTACCAGAGGCTATTCGTATGCTTTGGGATGCCATTCACTTTCTGCACCTGTCCGTCACTGGTCTTGATTCGACAACTTGTCAAGTAGCAAGCCTTCCAGCAATCCAAGAAGCTGCTTTTTTTTGATCCTGGAAATTGGGATTCATGGTCAGCATCTGGGTTTACTTCACCGCTGTCTAGCCACGGCGCCATCCGGGCCGCGGCCTTAAAATCACTGATCCTCGGAAACCCTGAACTGCTGCAAGGTGGTCTCAGCTATGAGTTGGGTGTCGCAGTCATAGATCCTGCTTTTAGTCATCAACTTATGAACCAACTGCTCAGCAATTCCCAGGTGTTCTTGGTTAAATTAAATCACGTAAGAAATCCCAATGTTTCTTGTGAAAAGTAATATCTTTTTGATTAAATCCACAGTTTTTCTTAGTTTAAATCTTGGGAAATCACCATTTTTCATAGTTTTCATCTCATCTCCCGGACACTTTTGCAGGCATCACCCCGCAGCATGTGCTGCTGCTGTTGTCGCAGGGCTGTGCTGGAGCGCTGCTGGCGCTGCAACCAGCGGCCCATGCGAAGGAGTCGGAGTCCAAAGGGGCGCCCAGCAAAGTGGGGAAGGCGTGCCAAAAACGAGCTGGCTAATGTGGATTTCATGTTGGGTTAAAGGGATTTAATGGGATGTGATTATAGTGGAAGTTAATGGGATAAAACCAACATGATAGCTGGATCCATGGGACTAGGAGTATCTGAAAAGTTGGTGGGGAAGACTTGAAATGAATAGAAACTACAAAGGGAGGTCCTACCATTTGTAGATATTAAAATGGGATAAAATTGGGTATACCCCAAAATCGACACTTGAGCAACGTTCAAAACCCTGCTGGTAGATGGTTTGTTTGCGGACTTTTCTACACTTTGGTATTATATAAGATATTAAGCGACTGCTCATATGGTCATATATAATGCTATAAACTATAAACGGCATAATGGGACATAATGAGATAATATATCATAAACTTGATATGATATTTGGGTGCATCTGAAAGTGGTTTAATATACGAGCATGTAATTTGAGTTTTTTGATAATCCAGTGGTTGTAGGGCGGTACCCACCCCATTCCCACATTATATCTATTTGTCTATAATATCATATTTACTGTATCTATCTATATAGTCTAATCAGATCAAGTCTGATCTAACCCAATCCAATCCAATCAATCTAATCAATATACATATCCGTTTGTCCATCCATCCATCCTTCTATCTATCTATCCATCCATCCATCTATCTATCTATCTATCTATCTATTACCTATCGTTATCTATCATTACTTGTCACGATCTATCATGATCTATCAGTACTGTACCTTTCAGTATCTTTCATTATACAGCATCATTTGTCATTATCCACAATTGCTGTATCCATCATTTTCTATAATTGTCTATCGTTATTAATCAGTATTTGTATGTATATGATGTAATGTTTTTCACCATCATTATTACATATTATTACATTATCTATTGTTATCTATCATCATTAACTATCAGTATATCTATCCTTACTGTATGCAGTAGTCTATTCTTATACATGTGAAGGGGTGCCTTGGATAACCAACAGAACCAGAAAAACTGGGTCAATGTTTTGAATAAACCGTCTACTGAGGTCGGCCAAAATACATCAAAATACGCCACGGGCGAAGGGTTAGTAGTTGACTGTTGTAATATGTGTTTGTTTTATGCTGTGTTCACATCATTTTGTTTACTACCCATCTAAGATTTTTTGCAGGTTACTTACTGTGTAGTTCACCATGATCAGAAAAAACAACAACGGGGACAGTTCAAAGTGGGGGCTACACCTACCCGGCAACCGACGCCCCTTGCCTACGATGCTGGGGCAAGAGCTGCGAATCATGCCTGTGATGCAGACGCAATGAATTGCTGAAGCTGTGAGGTGCATCAATGAATAAGCAAATGGTGGTTGTGACACGAGTGAAATGACATGAACATATCCATGCACAATTGACCGAATGAATCAATTATGGAATCAATGAAGAATCAGAAGTGAGTTGGTCAGTCGATGAATCAATGATTCAGTGAATCAATGATCCAGTGAATCATTGCATCGATCAATGAATCGATGATTCAGTGAATTACTGAATGAGTGAATTACTGTGTCGATGAATCAATGAATCAGTGAACAAATGACGCAGCGAATCAACGGATGGATATGGGTCGATGAATCAATGAACCGATGCATCAACGAATCGATGATTCAGTGAATCAATGAACAGTGAACTAGTTGATGATGGGTAGTTGGCATGATGTAGTTGACATAACGGTGTGAATGGTAACCATGACCATCGTCCATATCTCGGAAGTTATCTAACTAAATGTCCTTTGATAGTACATATGTCTATATCATGCGCAGGTAGTATAAACATACATATATATATATATATTATCATTGTAAGGAGTTAATGAATGACTATATATATACACCGATACTTTCATATATATATATATATATATATATGTGTGTGTGTGAAAAAGTATATGAAAATGCCAATCTTCGCATCTTCCTGACTATCACCAAGGCACCATGCCACCCAATTTCAGCAGCGCCGATTCTCTGCCGCAGGACGTGCTGCTGCTGTCAGATGAGCCATGGCGTGAGGCACGCAACGAATGGCAGGCGCGCCTTCTCCTTGCACAAGGCTTGGAGATGAGGGGCTGGTGATGTGAGGGTGACCTCTGGACTGAAACGCTGGATTGGTTACAGGGAAAATCTACAGGAAACCATGGTCTTTACCACGAGTTAAAGAGAACATCGCAACTAATCCAGTGAATCAAAAGGGTGGTAAAAAAGGGTAAAAACTGGGGAAACCAACCAGTTTATGGGAACAAACATATAATTGAATATAATTGAACATAATTGATATAACTGACCAACCATACATGGCGATGGAGGAAAACAACAACCATAAGACAGCCGGGCGCGTCTGAAAATAGGGATATCGCCATTTAGCCACCAAAATACGGTTATTTAATAATTGCAGATATTCATGATAATCCGGGTTGTGGATACCCCATGTTCAAAGCCAAATGGTTTCACAATGTTTCACACACAAGAAACTGGGATTTCACATGATTTAAACTCCTTAAAAATATGTTTTTCAACAAGAAACCAAATTGGACTTGACACCAGCAGGTGGAGATTTGACCTCAATAGGTAATAAGGGGACAAGGCGATTGGTTTACCTATAGGGATACAACGAACATCAATCAAGAATACCACGAACAATTGTCAAGCCCCGGAGCATCATGGTGAGAAAAGGGAACACATCTAGTTCATGGTGTGAACCACGCCGGAGGTGACTAATTAGCGACCAACTGCTGGCCATTTTTTCTCCCAGTCTCCGAAGGATTTTGGTTCCAAGTTGCCTTGCCGTTCAGCCAGGCTATTCACTTCATGTGGTAAGTCCATTGCCAGTGGAGGCCGCCCATCAATGGGAGATCCCCAATGGCTCGATCGTTAATGGAAAATCCTCTTAAAATGGAAGATTTAAGGGGTACCCCGATATTTTTTGGAAACCCCCAATAATTCCCCCATATGTAAGTATAGATACATTCTTCGCACATACATGTACATATGCAAATACATTTGCATATGCATATGCATATAAAACTATATATATTTATGCACACGCACAGCATGTATTATCCGTATCCCCTTTCGATTCTTGTTGAAATCCTTTTTTTTGTGTTCATTGGATTCAATTTTCGGATTGGATTCCTCGTTCCTTTTGCTTTTGTATCCTCGGCAGAAGGTGGTTCCATACATTGTCATTTCCAACCACATTTGGGACCATGTCGCCCAAATAACTGTCATAACTGTGATGGATTGAAATTGCCAATCAGTTATACACCGTGGGTACCTCCCAATTCACTAACAGCAGTGTGTCTCTGACTTTTTGGACTTCGTCCCCAATGAAACTCGGTGGTGTGTGGAGTCAGTGACCGTACTCCGGACATCAAGACCCACTAACAGTTGATGGTGAAGGTTTACAAATTATCCAACACTAGAAATGTTATGATCCTGGTCCTCACTGTTCGCGGGCCGGGGGACAATCCAAGTTACATCATAGGTGCCCATTGACAATTGACTTATATAGCTGGATTTCCCAGCGGTCCGCCATGTTTCATTACTGGAGTGAGGGTATCCCCATTATGGCTACCATTTTAGATTTTTAACGCCCTTTCCAGCTGCCGCGACCCCACAATGTGATGCCACTTCGCTAAGTTTAATAGTTTACAAGTAGGTTAACTGGGTTTGTGGTATAGCAACCACGGAAAAAGATTATGAGCAGTAAGATCATTTTTTGTCAGTGGGCACGTGTTTCTTTCTGGGTGGTACTATAGATACATCCATATATATATATATGTGTGTGTGTGTTTTATGCCCTTTGACAACCTAACATTTAAAATCACCGTGGAAAGTGGTCATACATAGTGGGTAAATCATCTACTTTCAGGTGTTTCCAGAGCTATCATGGATTGCTAGAGGGTATCATCCCATGATTCATGTGATTCAATCCCATTTTTTGGTCCAGACGAAATCCCATAGTTTTAGATCCCACTTAAATCCCAGTACCCTCTGGTAAACAAACAGTTTGCTATTGAAAATGGCCCAGTCGAAATAGTGAGTTTTCCTAGTAATAGCATGGTGATTTTCCAGTTCGCTCTGTTAAATTACCAGAGGGTAGATCCCATTCATATCTCCATTTCTAAGCCCATTAAACCACCATTTCTAAGCCCATTAAACCACCATTTCTAAGCCCATTAAACCACCATTTCTAAGCCCATTAAACCACCATTTCTAAGCCCATTAAACCACCATTTCTAAGCCCATTAAACCACCATTAAACCACTATAAGGGTCAACCTCAACGTTGGGTGCCCATGGTGCCCATGGTGCCCATGGTGCCCATGGTGCCCATGGTGCCCATGGGCCTTCAACTTGCCGCGGAGCGCTCGCAGCTGCTGCAAAGTCATCGCGGAGAACGGGACGAATCTTGGAGAACGGGACGAGGAAGGGACGTTCCCAGCACGCCCAAATAATGGCGCATCACGGATAGAGTGGGGAAATATAACAGATATAAGCGGGATCTAAAACTATGGGATTTTTCACTAGATCCCTCGGGATCCCACTTAAATCCCAGTAATTTAGAACATTATTGAACATGATTTAACTAGATATCTTAGATCAATGTTGTTGTTTTTTTCCTTATGATATGCAACTGTTTAGCATGATTTATAATTTTTGCTAATATATAGCATGCCATTGGGCCATTGCGGGGGCACTGAACCGGGAACCCGGAACATATGTTCCGGTAAATAGATATATATATATATATAATTATATGTATTATATACATAAAAATGTATAACATTATGCATATGACATTTTATATATGTACATATACATCTCTCTCTCTCTCTCCAACTAATTCAACCTAACTATGGTGAGTGATTGTTTTTCCCGACCAACCATGGGATAAAATGAGGGTACTTGATTCGTTGAACTGGAAGGTAGTGGTCGGAAAACGCTTCACAACTGAGTTATAGACCCCTCATAACTGATATATGTCATTGCTATACCAACATTATACCAAACATGGCAGTGGGAAAGCCGATGAAAATGGTGACAAAATACGTGTGAGAGTTTGAGCAACAGAAAAATATATCATATTTTTATAGGCAACAAACAATCATTGTTGACGGGTCGGAGGGGAAGTGACAGTGAAACAACAACTCCAGGGATCAAATGACGTGCTTCATCCAATGAACGGCACCAGGGCTGTTGAACATGGTTGGTACATGTCACATGTTATACACAATACACCCTAACATTAACCACATGATGATAGCAAATTATTCGTATACCCAACCATAGCTGTTGGTTCATGTTCATGGTTGGTTCGTGTTATACATATCTAGATTTAGACATGATGATAGCAGATCAGTATACTTGGTGGCCCATCCCACAAATCCTAAGTAGGTCATATCCCTGGTTCATCCAGTCGGATAATATCTAGGCTTACTCCACTTACAACTGGTTATTTAACATAGCCATGGAAAATCACAATTTTTAATAGGTAAACCCAGGTAAACCATCTATAAATGGGCCATTTTCCCATGGCTATGTTAAATAACCAGAGGGTACAACTGGGGTGAACTAACCTGCTTACTAAGCGTGGGTAGTTCACCACCAAGTACCCATTGGTTCCCGGTAAAACTGGAGATCCTGAGGCCTGCGACCATCTCCAGGCGAACACGGCGTCGAAACTGCAGCATTTGGAAATCGTGGGATTTCCCAAGAAATTCCGATGGAAAATCATTGGGAAATCTATATGGGATATGCCATGATATGGATTTGCACGCTTTTTTTAACCAGCGAATCCTGGAATTGTAGAAGAAAGAGGCTTTCGTTTGGCAATCTTCCCACGGTGGTTAATCCATGTTGGCCCGCCTCAAAAAGGGAACCTACTAGCAGGACATTTTTCCACCATTTGCAATGGGGCCTGTTTTTTTTTTGCAAATGCAAGATTCATTGATTTTTGGGCAAATCTACACCAGCATGTTTCGTGTAAAAGCACACTGTTTCAACCCAACAAACACATCCAAAATTCATTGATTGACGTGGGTCTGTCTCACAATGAGGTATATACCATTATATACCCACACAATTACCATGTTTCTTCGGCCAAGATGATGTTCTAAAGTACATGACAAGAAGCATTGTTTGGATTATACCATTTTTTAAAGCAACATGAGTCATAATGAGATTCTAAAATGTTTGAAACTCATGCTATTCTAAAATGTTCGAAACCATGTTTTTTCTTGTGTGTGGAAAACCCTCAAGCAAAGGGTCAGCAGGAAGGCAACAGCCCATTTGCCTATGTTGCCCAACGAAGCTATGGAAGATGTGGTGGAAGGGTTCATGGACGCATGAACCTGTACCTGCTCTCTGTATGGGATCCGGCTAACTTTTCATGCGCCCGAATCTCTGATAAAGTGCCGGGGAAGCTTGGTGGTGCGTCCACCGGGGATACCAGATTACTTCAAAATTTGCCAGGCATCATGTTGCCAGAAGCAAAATTCGCACAAGCATCCAGAGTTCGCGCAAGCATCCAGAATTCTCCAGCAGAAGCAGAGTCTTTCAGAAATCGCCAGATTACATGTTCAGAATTCGCCAGTGTACAGATTTTTCATCCCCAGATTTCAACGTGTCATCCACGATTCATGTTCACCTAGCAATCATGTCACAACCAAGCACTGAGAGAAACAGCACCATGCCGTTACCAGCCTTTTTTGTCGGTCGTTGGTTGCCTGCTGAACAGCCAGAAACTCTGATGCAGTGGTTTGCTTTTGTCTGCCTTCTTCAACTGAAATTGCACTGAACGCCGTGAAACTTCCTTTGCTTTTTGTTGGAGCAAGGAAAACACCACACCTCATTGATGACACCCACGACCCATGTACACAGAGATTTGGGCACCACGTTCCATGTCACAACCCAGCACTGAGAGAAACAGCACCATTCCGTTACCAGCCTTTTTTGTCGGTCGTTGGATGCCTGCTGAACAGCTGGAAACTCTGATGCAGTGGTTTGCTTTT
>Ga0126342_10000884_pt1 | contig 37796 bp, 39 predicted proteins | sample Cyp1metagenome_FD_92528 | JGI IMG/M metagenome (GOLD analysis project Ga0126342, IMG submission 92528) | Coral microbial communities from Lord Howe Island, Old Settlement Bay, Australia - Cyphastrea 1 metagenome | ecosystem: Host-associated > Invertebrates > Cnidaria > Coral ... | reverse complement strand
TCATTTCGATCTCATTTCGATCTTTTTGATCTTCAACATTCTTCAACTTTCTTCAACTGATTCAAGTCGAATGAGTCGAATCTGAGCCTAAGGCGCGCTTGGCCGCGCAGTGTCCCAGCTGCGGCCTTCGTTGGCGAACTGACGAGCCTCCGTGAAACGAGTCCTAAAAAGAGTGGGCAGATGGGCTCGTTGGGGAAGAAGTCCCTGGCAGGGACTGGATTTGCTTCTTTTCTTGCCATTTTTCACAATTTTTCACAATTTTTCACAATTTTCCACAATTTTTCTATGTTTTGGCAAATATCTCAGCTTGCATCGAAGACTGCCAGGTTTGGCTAGAGCTGGCAAGGCTTCACGTTGAAGGTTGGCCGGGCATTGCAGGACCGCAAAGAACCTAGTGATTGGCTGTGATGGCTATGATGGCTAGGATATCAAGTCATATGAAGTTGGCATGTGAAGATGAGGTACAAGTGCATCAGTTGGTTTTAATATGTTTTAATATGTTTTAATTGTGATTGCGAAGGTGCACAGCAAAGCAGAAAGAGCGGTTGACACTGTACAATCTTGTGATGCATGTCTTGGTGTTATTGCTCAGGCCCAAGTTTTGATTTCATGCTCGGTCATGAGAGCTTATATGATACAACACGTGGCAGAAATGAACAGATCCAGAAAGTTCTTAGTTTGCTCCTTACTCTTTCGGGCCACATCAATACTTGGGTGCCTGCATGATCCTGCACGGTTGCTCCTGGTTGCTCCTGGATTCCTTTTTTGAAACATTTTTGAGAAAATGAGCGAAGCCGCTGAAGCCATGACGGATGGTCGCGCAGCCTCCTACAGCGGATGTGACACTCCAGAACATGGCTCGCCAGGAGGATCCTCGACTTGGCTCGACTTGCTTAGGGATAGGACAGATAGGACCGGATAGGACCGGATAGGATAGTACGGCATTAGCACTGGCATTGCTGCAGTATGACTGGGTGATGACCTGGTCATGTGTTTGTTGCATTTCACAGCATAGCATTTCACAACAAAGTGAACAAAGTGAGCCATGTTGCTTTGCTGAAACATGTTTCATTGATAAGCGATGCAGTTGACCTGCCTTTTTGATTTTGCTTTGAGGCTACATGGGTGTCCATCCCCAAGCATGGCAAGAACAGACACAGTCTTGGAACTGGAGTGCCGATGCGACAGAATTTACACCTGGAGAGCCGTTGAATGGAGAGCAGTTTTGTGGCAATGGTCAAGCCATGGCTTTCTTCGTTCCCTTCCCTGGTTCGTGTGGCATGGGTGGCATGGGGAGTGGCATGGGAGGCATGGGTGGCATGGTGAATGGCGTCTCGATGAACACCGATGAACCCAATGCTGAGTTGCATGAGATGGAAGCCAAGATGGCCGCACTCCAAGCAGAAAATGAACGGCTAACCCAGCTCTATGAGACAGAGTGTCAATTGAGGCAAATCGAAGTCACCGCCTACAACCAGGTTTTTGAAATGTATGCCGTGCCCAAGGCAGAGGCCGAAGAATTTGCTCGACGTCTCCAGGACCAGGTGGAAAGTTTGTCCCCAGATGGCTACCAGTCCAACTTGGTCACAGGTCCAAGTGAAATGTCGGTGGGAAATACAGAAGTAACAGGTCTGACAGGTCCTGTTGCAAACGGCACAAACGGCAACACCACATCAGTCGAGACTTTGCTCAAGGAAACGTTCCCACATATCAAGATTCACAGTCTTGATGAACCTGATCGCAAAGTGGAAGAGTTGATGGAACCACCAGAGGAGAAGACGGAAGAAGAGTTAGAGCAACACCTATGCCAGTTGCAAGGAATGGTGGGATGTACCATAGATGAACGCGCGAAGCAGACCCTGCTGAGCTTGCCGCATGAACATGGAAAGGCGGCCCTGAGCAAAGTAGAGGACATCATCCATGAACAGGGTGGAGTTTGCCGCAATCTCTCATCGATGGTTCAGTCTGTTTGCCGGAAGGTAGGACATACAGCGATGAAGCAGTGAAAGCAACACCGGCGCAATGTGGAAGTAACATGAAGTAACTTGCGTAAATCAGAGACTTGCACAGTTCATCACAGTTCAGTGTCCGAAGGTCACCCTGACCCGATCCTGCCACGATTTTATCTCTTGCCTTGCCTGAGTAAGTCTATGAACCAGGAAATCTTCGCAAAAAGGCGGCCTCTTTGCTTCAGTCTGAAAGCACATGCATACAGGCAGACAGCAAGAGACTTCCTAATGCTGTGAACATATTTACTCTGCATTACAGTATGTCTCAGTATGTTAAACGTAGAATTTCAGACCCTTTTCATGTTGACTCGGCGACTTTGTTCTGAGAACATGATATCTGCCGGCTCTGAGTTTTGGTTGCTGATAACTCTTGCCTCATGTGTCACATGCACATGACACAGGGCTGCGTTGACTTGGCATTAATTGCTTTGATGGTTTGACGCCTTTTAGTCCTATTCCCAGGAGCTCCACCTTCCAAGGACGGCCGTCAGTGGGTCAAGAGATGAGAAAGTAGGCTGAAAGTAGAATTGCTCCCTATAAATACTTGATATATCTTGATATCTTGATATCATTTGAATATATCTTGATATCATTTGATATCACAAGAGCGAACAATGGGTTCACCGACGCTTGAAACTCAGCTAGGAGCGACCCCAGCGTCCCTCCACTGACAAGGCCTTGATACGCGCTGATTTACTTCCGTGATTTGTCTCGCTTCCCCTGAGGGAATAGGATTTGGCTTCCCGTGAGAGAAAGGCATATTACCTTTGGCATAGTCTTGGGACTGATTCATACTGAAAATGACTTAGACTTAGCGATGCGTGACCCTCACATAGCTTACATATCATCCAGCAACGGATGTGCATCACCTGGCTGCAACTGGGCTGTTGCATCAGGCGTTTGGCGATGGTGGCGTGCTGAAAGAGCTCACTCCTCAAGCTCACATGCTCACATGTCTTGGCACCTCTCGAGAGGCATTCAGTTTGGAAGAGAGTTTGAAGCAGATCACTGTACCGGTACCATAGTACCATACTCTACCTAGTCAGTGCTTGCTACATATGATACCCGTGCAGTGAATTCCATGAGTTGGACTAGCGGTGACCAGCTTTCTTCAGGCTCGGCAAGCAGGAAATTGAGCTCGAGGCTAATCTGCAAGACGCTTCAGCATCTTCAGCTGAAAGTATCTGAAAGTGTCTGAAGCTGTGTTGGATGATGTTGGATGTGTGTTGAATCTTATTGACAGGTATGATTCGGTATGGTATTCTCCGAAGACTTGAATCCTTTTGACTGGATTTGCTGGATTTGTTCGAGTCTGAGTGCAGGCAGAATCGCAGCAGATGTCGTTAGAGACACTGAGAGCTCAGAATCGGCTCATTGAAGAGTGCTCAGGATGCAGTCAGGGGCAAAAGTGAATGAGACGAAAAGGGACAAGTTAGGACAAGTGAGGACAAGTGAGGACAAGTGAGGACAAGTTAGGACAAGTGGCAGTGGAAGGGGAACATCAGCTAGGGACCACCACGATGGGCTTTGAAGAGGGTGGGACCACTACCAGGGCCCAACCACTAATGAACCACAGCTTGAAATTTGAAATTTGTTGGAAGCATAAGGTATGTAATGCGACTCGTACGGCAGCGGGATGAGCTGAAGCAAGTCACAAAGCTGGCGGAGGCCCGTGCCAAGGGCAACTGAAAGCTTCAAGATGCGTGGCACAGTGACACACACGGTGACACACACGGTGACACACACGGTGACACACACGGTGACACGCACACGGTCCAGGCACCGCGTCGTACTCTTGGGCCCTTTAGAGTGTGCAAGTTGATGCAAGATGTTTTTCAGGAACGAGACTCCTACTACATACTAGGGCTAAGCGGCCCATCTGCAAGTGAAGAGGAGGCTCTCAAATGTTGTTCAGAGTTGATTCACACGGTGCATGGAAGCGCATAGAAAGGAAGTTTCGAGAAAATTTCAAGACGAAAATGCCAATTTCAAGATTGGTTTTGCAGTTTTGCCATGTTTTGCCAATGCTTTGCTGTTCTTCGACCCCTTGGGGTCAGGTGAAGAAGGCCTACCGGAATTTGGCGAGGAGGGAACATCCTGACAAGGCCACACGGATAGGTACATCGAAAGCACGAAGACCAAACCGATTCTAGGCCGGATTGCAAGATCATTCTCTTAGTAACAATTATTCAGTTACAGTATGTTCTAGTCACGTGATATATTTTGAATTATTTGAACATATTTCAACATCAGAACAAAGAGGAAACCAAGAAGCATCAAGAAGCATCAAGAAGCATCAAGAAGCATCAAGAAGCTAGACTCTAAGACCATCTAAGACCATCCAAGACCATCTAAGACCATCTAAGACCATCTAAGACCCAATTGAGACCAGAACGATTCACTTTGACTCCGGCCTCTTGGCGAGGCTGGAATTGGCAACAAGAAACGCTTCCAAGCGATTCAGCATGCCTACACCTCCATCCTCAAGAAGAGGCACATAATATCACATAATTCAACACATAATGACTACATAATGACTACATAATGCAAAATGATCAAAATGTGTAGATTGTGTAGGACACGTAGAAGTGTCTCCTTACGAGTCATGTCCTGACAGCTCCACAGAAACAGCAGCAGTCACAAGACTCTGAAATTTGAGTTGTAAGAAGATTTTGCAATTTTGCTTTTTTCAAATCATTCAATTTCACTCTAGTAAAAGCAATATAAAGTAATGACTGCTGAGCCAGAGCCAAGATGGACAAGAATACACTCTGAAGAATCCCAAAAGTCATCTCAAATGTTTAAAACTTATTTTCCGAAGGGTCAATTGCTTCAAAACAGTCCAGTGATGACAGATGATGACAGTGATGTTTGGAAGACGGCAGGCAACTTGGCGGGCCAGCTGTTCCAGAGGAAGTGCGGTCCCTCAGGGACCAGTCAGGGACGAGTCAGGGACGAGTCAGGGACGAGTCAGGGACGAGTCAGGGACGAGTCAGGGACGAGTTGCCGTTTTCAAAGCTCTTCATGGACTCTTCGGTGGCTTTGGCTCTGTCTAAGTGCTTGTACTATGCGGTGAAGCAGTCTCAACACGTCTCAACACGTCTCAACACGTCTCAACACGTCTCAACACGTCTCAACACGTCTCAACACGTCTCAACACGTCTCAACACGTCTCAACACGTCTCAACACATAGAGTAAGGCTTTTCAACTGCTTTTCAACTCCCCAGGAAGTCAGAGATGAGGCTCCAAAAGAGGTGCTGGGCACCGTGATGACTGGAAAAGAGACCTCCATACAAAGACAAGCTCAGTGGACCGGAGCTCTAACAATCAGCTAGCAACTCACTCTATTGTTTTCATAGTAGCTCGCAGATCTAGTGATTTGCATACATGCTTCACTAAAGAAAGCTCCGAGGTTCTTTTCCAATTTTGGCTTTGGAAGTGTCCTCTGCCTTTGGCTTTTGTGCGTTTTAGGTTTTTGGAGCTTTGAAGGATCAAATTGGCATAATTGGCATAATCACCCTGAGAGCATTGCATGATGTGGCTCCGTGTGGCGCAAAGCAGTTGCTTAAAGGAGTTGCCATCATCAAGGCTTGATGATGTTCTGCTCTGCAGGTGGTCTCAGCCCTGCTGAATGAGTCCTATGGCTATGGCATGCAGGCCATTGTCCGCCACCGTCTGCCATTGGTCCGTTGGTTTGCGCTGCTTTGCTTCCGCAAGCATAGTGCAGTGCATCTTGAATTTTTCAGTCACATTGCGCAGCTGAGCCTTTTGCCAATAGTGGATGTACAGCCTATGCAGCCAATGAAGGGGGGTGAGCCACCGTAGTTCTTTGCGCAGATGCGCTGAGTCATGAATCATGGCAGACCAATGTAGGCACAGGAAGCGGCGGATAGTGTGGCTGTCGGTGCACATCGGGCCATGCGTGCCTGGGAGGATTCGGAGGCCCGGCAGTGCAAGCTGATTGCATTGACAAGTCATGACAAGTCACATCTCCAATCAATTTGCTTCACCCCTCTGGTCGTATTTAGCAGCTAGCAGTAAACCATCCAGTTTAGGGATACCCAATTTTGACCCACAAATACATTTATTATGATTATGATCATTTATACATATTTGCACAAATACAATCAAATACATAGATAGTATGACTACTGTATGACTCGTGTAACTTGTGCAATTCTTTCCTCAGGGCAAGCGTCGATCTTTGCGCGGTCTGCGGGAACTGACCCGCCTGTGGCCTAGACCTCCTGTGAATCACAGCTGTGCCTGAGATGATGAAACCCAAACAGTCAAGACAAACTCATGGAATTCAATAGAATTCAATGGATTCTGATGGAATCTGGGCTAATCTGGGTGTATTTCAAGTTTCAAGATGTTTCAAGTATCGCTACATTCGCTACGTATCTCCTTTGCCAACATTTCAACATGCTGCTGCCAAGTGGTGGCTCCTCTTTGGGTCATTGAGGTCAGAGCGCTGTGGAGTTGCGAGGTGCAGCATGTTTTCTTTCGTCATGTTTCGCCTGAGTATGTATATAAAGATGTATAGAATTTGTAGAGATATGTAAAGATATGTCAAGTATGTAGTTTGTTTCTACATGGTTTTTGTATGTTTTTTCAAACACTTTTTAAACCCAAAATTTGGCTGTCAGGTCTCGGGCAGCAGCTGCGTTCCCTCGGTAGAGCCACCGTTGCCACTGTACGATGTGCAGAGGTGGCTCCATCACTTGGGGCCTGGGCTGGCCGGGGGCCGGGCTAGCTGGGCTAGCTGGGTCCCAGCAGGGTTGTCTCTGAAACGGGGTGAAAATGGTCAGGTTTTGAGACACTTTAAACTTTAAACGGCAGATTCAGATGATTTAGTAAGAAGATGTAGGAAGGGAAGATCCATAAGGGCAGGTGCAACTTCTGCAACGCATCTTTCCGAAGCAGAAATTTCGCAGAGGCCTTCTTGAGTGACAACAATGACATTGCGGACACCTTGAGCACTGGAGTTGATTCTCAGTTCCAGAAGAGTTATGCAGTGATGCACTTCAAGGTTCGTGTTTGGATTCCTCAATGTGGTTCTGTTCATGTGCTTTCGCCACTGATGTTAATTCGGAAAAGATAGATACCATATGATACCATACTCGATCAGATGGCTCTCCGCGATCGTTGTGCCATTGTGGAAGATGCAGGCAGACGGGAGCTGATTCCTTAAAAGCTATGCGACAGAACTTGGACTTTTGATTTTTTCAATCAAGACCGACGGCTATCGTAGATCTGCAGACAGATTAATGTTGAAATCAAACCGTTTTTTTAAACCAAGGATGACTCCCAACTCCCCAAATTGTAATTTTGTACTTGGCCTGTGGTTGGCAAATAAAACTATCAATGCTATCAAACCCTCAATGCAGCCATACCAACAGCCGTCCACATTGCAGACTGAATCAATGGAGGCAATGCATGCGCTACCTCGGCGGAGCTGTTGGAGAGGACTCTGTGGCTGTACAAAGAGAAGAGAGCTGGAAAGTCGCAAAGTCGGGTCGCTTCCGAACCTCAATTGCGCAGGATCAGTGAAGCGACAGAGGCACGAAAATAGAAAAACATAGATAAACTAGATAAACCGATAAACCCTTGATGTGAAGGAAAGCGATTGAAGTAGTGATGGTAAATCGTGTTCTTTGCATCGAACGAAGAAACACCTGAGCACTCTGATGCAAGCCGTGTGGATTTCTGACTTTTCTAATTGCGTGATCTGAGGCCACGCTGAAGAAGGTGGAGAAAGCTGCCCCTGATGCCAATGATGTGACTTGCTTAGGAAGCTTGAGCTGTCAAATCACAGCAGGTGCAGAAATGTGCATAATTTATGCATAATACCTTCAGAATAACTTCAGTGACCTCCAATCTGCAGCGTTACGTAGGGCAACAATCTTCAGCGCCTTGGTACCCGACTCTTGACGGAGAGCCTGGGCCAAAGGATCGAGTCACCTAGCCTCTGCAGATTCAATACAAACAAGATACAAACAAGTTGTCACATGAGACAACGGGTTTCGGACTGTGATGCACAGTACTCGCATGTCCTACTATGTCATGATATGCAAGTGTGATCAGTGAAAATCGTTTCATGTCGTTTACGTATATATGGTTTCCGAACAAGCAGTCAGAGAGGCCTTGCCCGCAGCTCCTCGGTTGCACGTCGCACAGCTGAAGAAGCCATTTCCTGTGCGAGGAAGGCCCGCAGAAAGTCTCAAAAAACATCGAGCAACCATTGACAAAATCAATCAAAATCAGTCAGAATCACTATCAGAATCATTCAAAACCAATTCCTTTTCATTGACAATTTCAATGCATTTTCGGTGCACATCCGCAGACCTTGGACCTCCACAAGGGCTTGATGATGCTGGATGCCGAAGCGCGCAAGGCGCCGTTTCTCATCGTTTCTCCATTTTCGAGTTACGTCGCTTTCGAAAGCTTTCGATGCCTTTGAGTATTCTTGGAGTTCTTATGAGTTCTTATTGAATTATTGTCTCCTCACTTCTTTCATTCTTTCCTTACAGCTGAAGTGACTCTCAGTAGAACTCTGAGGAGCGCGAGCGCCTACGGAAACGCCAGCAATGCCCGGAGGATGAGCCAATGCCTGCAGCCGTCGGGAGCTGAAGTCAAGAAAGAAAAGTGTAACAACATGTAACAACCACAACAAAAAAAAGTAACAAAAGGATACAAAAAAGGATACAAAAAGGTATCAAAAAGGATCAACAGATTTAAAAATCAGAAAGAATGAGTTCCTTTGCCTTAGCTTGGATGGCTTGGAGAGTCTCCAGCCATGCTAACAGATCTTCAGTGACTTTCACAATCAACTGACGGTAAACACGACTGGGTTCAGGGTTTCTGGTCTACTGTAGTTGCAATTTGAACCTATGTCTGAATATACATAAAACAATCATAAAACTGCCTATGAAATACGAATGATTGTTTATACGCACAAACACGTAATATTACGTAATATTAATATTATACATTATTGCATATTATTGCATCGCCTTACTTCTGTTGCTCTTGCCTTGGATTCAATTCTGGGCCTCTCAGGACGCAGAAAGGCCGACGGAGAAGCCAAGTGCGCAGGGAAGCAGCAGTGAGTGTCACTTGAACAAAAAGGACATATCTTGTGCGTTGCTGCATTTCAAGGTCAACAGTGTCAGCAGCCAGTTCCAAAGCAACCCCATTCATTCCGGATCAATATGGGTAACACGGTAACACATACCAGTTTATTCAGTGTTAAGACTGTGCAAACAGCCATTCTTTTGGAGCCCTAGCCATGCAAATTCCAGTGGCTGTGTCTGACCTTCCGGACTCCAACATCGACGACATCGTTGACATCGACCTGGATGTGCTTCTGCTGAAGACGAATCCGCTGCAAGCGCTGCAGTCACTGCAGTCAAAGCTGCCAGAGGTAGCACCCCAGCTGCGGCGGCAACAGCACCTCTTGTGTCCGCTTTGCTGCAGCGGCCCTTTGGCACCAATGTCACATAAGATTGATTGCAATCGCCAATCGCTGCAGTCATATCAGATGTTGAGAAGTATGAAATGGTATGAATAGATGAGTATGAAACGAAGTGAAAAAACATGCCGAAAGATATATAACATCTGTCAAATCCTTTGTGAGCTAGTGTTGCCATGTTGGCTGTGTTATGCGGCCTGTTATGCCGTGTCCCAATGTAAGGTGATGCACACGTGGCAGATGCTGCTGCAAAGCTCTTGGACCAACTGGCAGAACCAGAGACAGCCTTCCGTGGTGGCCACCGCTGTTTCTGCTACAGATCGGTGGAGGTACGACCAAATTCTCCAGCAGCCAACTCTCTGGATGATAAGTGACACGTTCTTACCGATTAGATCCCATTAGTTTGTTGCCAAAGATTCACAAATATTGAGCGCAGGAGGCTGCTCCTGGGCCCCCCAAAGTATATCAAAGTATAAGTCAAGATAATCTTCTATAACAACAAATAAACATAAACATCTGACATATTCACATACAACTTTGGCAATGTTTGAAGCTCAACCACACACTGCTCCCCAGTGCCAGGTGGAGTATTGGGAGTTGGATGAGGATCCTGAGAGTGATTTGCTTTTCGGCTATGGAGTTTGGCCAGTAGCACAAACTCTTTCGCGGCTACTCATTGATGCAACTTTTTCAGACGACCTGCAGCCTTTCCATCCTATTCCCTCTGTTCGGGGAAAGAGCGTGCTAGAGCTTGGAGTTTTGGTTGCAGTCAACCAGAGAAGAACCTGTGAATTCACATTTAGCAAAACTTGAAAGCCTTTTTGCAGAGTGCCGATGGGGTGCCGTTCCTTATACTAGCATATACTAGGAAGTATTTCAAAACGCGCTTCCGGAAGCCCCAACCCCCTCCGCCATTTCTTGAGGTGCCGGGGTGGCTCTGGCAGGGCTCAGTTGCCATGCCTGCGGCTCTGAAGTGCGGCTCACAGATGGTGAGCAACGCTTAGTCGAGGCGTTGAAGGAGACCTTGAACATTGACAAGAGATAAAGACAAGACCTTGGGAAACATTGGAACCTTTTGGAACCTTTTGGAACCTTTTGGAACCTTTTGGAACCTTTTGGAACCTTTTGGAACCTTTGGTGTTTTTCTTGAAACTCGAGATTTCACTTTTTTGCTCGTATAGTATATCCTTCTTGAGTCCAATCAGTATCCTGTCAGGAGCATCATGGTCACAAGGAGGCTTTGACATTTGAAGTTCTAGACTGGAACGTTGATGAAGGACTGAAAGCTGGTATGGTTTGCCGAGAAAAGATGCTATATATCCCTTGAGCCGGAACCAGGGTTGAATGTGTAGATTTTCCAGTGACATACAAAGGGTGTTGAGCTACATTTCTCTTCGGAATCCAGATGATTTGACTGTTGTGAGGACTGGAGCAGTTCGACATCATCGTGGCTTCTGACGTGTTGCTTTCCTGTTGCGGTGCGCCTGAAGCATTGCCTGCTGTCCTTGCAAGACGCTTAAAAAAGCCTCAGGGCAGAGCATTGCTGCTAAATGCGCTTCGTGCTGTCCGGGCACAGCTGCCGCTTGCTTTCATAAGAAATACCTGTTTTGTACTTTTCCATGACTTTTTTCCCAGCCTAGCTATGTCTCGAAAATGATAAAGCCAAAGCAATTCATTTGGTTCAGGAAGTTCAGGGTGTAGAAATTTGTTCAGGATCACGATCTCACAGCTTCAATCGAATGGCCTTTGTGTTTCAGCCTTTGTGGCCTCGGAGTTGTTGCCCATATCCCCAGAGCAAATTTCAAAGCTACCGGACTCGACACAGATTTTGCTCGTTGCAACTTGGACTCCTTTGGACGCTCTGGAGACATCTCCGGCTTAGCTCGGCTTAGCGGCTTCGCTTTCTTGGCTTCGAGCGCATCGAGCTGCAACAGATGTGCGGTGGATTTCAACGGCTCAACAGGTGGAGCAACATCCCCGCAGATTGGAATTTGACACAAGTCTGAATAGTCTGAGGAGTTGACAAATGCAAATTTGTCCCAGCCAGCAGATGTCAGTGATCAGTAGTGAATGCAAGATCGTCAAATGATGTCCACTGATGAAACATTCTGGTGACAGAGGATGCTCAATGCTGATCTCCAGGCAGCTGAAAGCAGTTGAAAAATCGCAGGCGACTTAGGCGACTTAGGCGACTTGCTGCCAAGCTGGTCGCGAGCCGTCCAAAGCAGGGCAGGAGCTTCTGCCGAGATCACTTGGCACAGCGAAGAGGTCGAGTGCGATGCTTTCGGAACTGTGAGATCTTAACCGATATCACAATGGTTGACCAAAGTAATAAAGGCGGCATGGGAAGAAAGCGCTTGTGAGAGAAAAGACGTTGAATCGCTGGTCGATTCAATTTGGGTTTTCGGATTTTGCTGGACACATGGTAGGCGTAAGAAAAGCCAGTGCAACTTACTTCTGAGCCCGTATCTTCTACCAGGTACTGGGCAGAAGGAAACCAAGGATGCAAAGAAGCCGGAAGAAGTGCCAAGGATCAGTTGAAGCACAGACTAGTGCTATGTAACTATTGTTTTGCTTTTACAATCTTCACAATCACAGAGAATCTCAGAGAATTATTTCATTGTCATTTTGACTGTTGATCATGCCATATCGGGCCATACATGGCCATACCAGGTACGGCACAAAAGACTTGAACCATGTGCATTCAGCATTTCCGAGCAAACCAATTTTGCAGTGTCTTCAGTTTGCATCTCTCGATAGTTCCTTCATCCCTTTGTCCAACTTTGAGAACTTCAGAGAACGGAACACGTTCTGCCAAGAAGTATGAACCAGTCACACAATGTCACACACTTTTCTGCTTTCTGTTAATCTCAGACGTACGTTGGATTTCAAATAGCCACATCTCAGCCGTGTTGATTTAGTTCTGCAAATGTCGTACTTCGCAGGACTCCCCGGTCCAGGCCAATTACGCCCTTGGCGCTCCAGACACCAAGAGATCAGCTCAAGTCTGCCGCAAAGCGAGTGAAGGTGCAGAATTTGCAGAAACCAGTCACTCACTTCAAGTCACTTGATCTCATTCACTCCTCACAATTGACTCTCCACTCTTCTCTCTATGCAGGAGCGCCATGTGTCACTGCGAGTAAAGAACTTGCGCTTCTTAGCGAGCCTCAACGAGGAAGCACTTCGTACGCAGGCGGGATCATTGTTAAACACATTTTACATTGGCTTGTTGAAAGGACATAGAATAGTGTTTAAGGATCATGGAAGAGTCTGGAAGAGTCTGAAACTCTTCAGAATCTTAAAGACTTGATGTTTTGGCCAGGCGCGCCTCTTTGCTTTGCTAGAGCGCAGCGAAGGAGCCCTGATTCCTGAGGTCGCATGTCTTGAAACAGAACAAAGACGACTGGCAGCAGAACTTGCAAACTTGAAAAGAGAAGCTGTGAGACTCTTTGAGTTGAAATGAAGTTGACCTGCTGATGTTTTTCTTCGCGAAGAAAGTTGTAGGTATTCAAAATGAGGCACTGGTTCCTATACGTGATACTATTGTTTGATCAAATTGCGGATGGCAACATAAAGGTCTCAGCGACAGAGGGACATTGGGCATGTGCACGTAGAATCATGTGAATGGTCATTGTGGTGCAATGATTGCATTGATTGCAATGTGACAGGGAGTTGCAATCGCAATCGCCACAATCCCTGTGTGTTCTCAACTTTCTGTGCCGAGATCTCCGTGTCTCAGAAGGGTGTCATCTTCGATTTGGTGGCACAGCTCCTGGATTTTGCTTTAGCAGAGCCTGTGCCCAAGAGCATTTGAGTCTGAAGTCAATACGGTCAATACGTTTGTAAATGGTCAGTGAATCATATGAATCAAGCCAAACTGCCAACTGATTGAAGCCGATCAAAATTCTATTTTCAATTCACCCGAGGGCAGGGAAGCTTGCTGGAAATTTGGCAAATGCTCCTGTACTCCCGACCTTGCTTACATTAGCTTTGCAGTCGTTGGTCACCATATGTTGACTTTCAGGGAGTTGTGGCAAGACATGTGACGCCAGGCCCGGATTCTGGAGCGGGTTATGTCTTTCGCTTTGGCCCTGGAACATGGCAAGGACCGCCGCGGTTCCATGCCACGCCATGTGACTCAAAGTTGGGCTGCTCCGCGTCGACTTGTGTCCACCCGTATCCGCTTGTGTCGATGGATACTTTGTCCAACTTTGTCCAAGTTTCCAGCTCTCTGAAGGAGCTTGCCATGCCAGTGGACTCACGCACACAGGTCCGTGGGATCAGTGCGCAGGTATGGGTGGTCAGTGGTCCTATGGCATGCATAAAGGATATCAATCAACACTGTGCCAATCTTTCGCTTCAAAAATCTTTGAGATCTTGAAGTACGAAAGTATCATAAATTATAAGTATGCAACACAGTATGCAACCCAGCATGCCCTGTAGCGGGCAGAATGCACAAACGTGCCAACATCGGGAAAAACTGCAACACCTACATCGAGGAGTCGAAATAACTTGACATTATTCTAGAACTGCAGTGCAAGGCCCTGAAGCTGGCCTCTCTCATCGACACTCAGTTGCTTTGTCAGGCTGAGCTGGCTGAGCGGTGTGTTTCGGTGATTGACCATTTTGACCCTGTTGATCGCTGACCCCCCTTTTCGACGATTTTGATTAATTGCCTTTCAACCGTCTGGAAATTGCTGACTGCATGGTTTGGAGTGTTTGCTTGAAAGGTTGTGACTGGGCCCTTCCGCCGACGTTTGTTGGCTTTGGCCCGCAAGCGCTGCGAGGGAGGCTGGGCAGACTTCCGAACGATCCAAGTTTCGTCCTGAGTCCACAGATGTGGCAGATGCAGGTTACGCCAACCGAAGAAGCTCTTCGGGATCAATGAAGGCTCGAAAGCGACACGAAATGCTTCGAAATGCTTCGAATCCTTTTGGATCTTTTGGATCCTCTTGGAATATCTTGGAATCACCGGACGTCATAGGAATCAGGATGAACTGTGGTGAATTTGTGGGACAAACTGGAAGATATTGAACGTCGGCTTGATCGGCTTGTGGATTCGTTGGGGCCAATGTGGTCGTTTTTGTTTTCAGTTGTGAGAATTCGTGTCTTGTATTGAGTTTTCAGGCTTGGGAGGAAGCTGCCAATGCTTGTTGCGAGCGAATTGCTTGTTGCATCCAGCAGGCAAGTCTTGGCTTTGGGTGGTTTTAAGATGTTTTGAGTATATAGGAACAGTTGCTCTTCAGATCGCAAACCAAATTAAACTGCTTTGCAAACAAACTCGAAACAGATTAGGATGTAGTGCAACGGGGGACAATGCCCTGAATGCCAGGCAGTGATGCAGAATGGCAGCGAAACACAAGGACAGGACCAAATGTATACCTGGAATTCCTCTTGAATCCTCTTGATAGGCGACATTCATCGACATTCCATATTGACGTTCCATGAGTTTCCATCAGTTTCCTAAAGATTCGTGTTGCTGTATTTGTTGAGCAGATGGAGCGGATAGCTTGCACTGTTTGGAAGCAACAAGTTGTCAGGTCAAGCAACTTCTTAGTTGGAATCCCAGCTTGTCTCAGATGCACAGGCTGGAGGAAAGCCACCAATAAAATCCAATGAATAGCCTTCCTGCATCTCCTGTTTGCTTTGGATGCTTTGGTAGAGTCAATGCAAACGAGTCCAGTACGCAGTTGAAAACAGGCTGCAGAACATCAGCACAGGGTGGATTTCCCTTGCTTCACAAGTATTTAGCTACTATGCAGACTATGCAACATGTTCATTTTGCACCCCAAAACAACCCATGGTTGCTCCTTCGACCTTTCTTCCAACGCTCACTGGATTCACTATCGGAGCAGATCACAGTCCGTCAGCCCCGTGAATATTTGGTGAGGCACGGTATTCTGAATTTGTGGCAGCGCATGAAATAGGGTTTGTGCTAGCGGTTTGTCGCTAGCATTGAAGAAAGGGCCTCTAGAAGTGCATCCCTCGCAGAAAAGACATGAAAAGACATGAACAGACATGAAAAGACAAGGAATATCAAGAATTATCAAGGAATTGAGTCCCTGCTTCAAATGCCTTAGAAGTCTCACTCTAGTTTCACGGAGCACTGAAGCTGGAATAGGGCTTCTGTGCCAAAAGGTGGGAGGGCACGCTCGGCTTGAGCAAATCATATTGCCGATTCAAAGGTTTTTTTGTGACTGCAGTGCTTTTTCTTACGCGCAACTCCACAACTAGGCTCCGGATACGTTAGATACGGGCTCGAGAAAAAAAACTGTGGTGGTGGCTGGGGGAGATTTGACAGATGCATGTAGTATCACATTGACTGCCTCTGGTCCATTCCTTCAGTTTGTTTCACCACTCACAAAAAAGCCAGACTATCCCACTTTTGGTCTCGGCAACAGACTTTCTAGTCTTGTAGACTCAACTTGCTTCTCGATGTCGTTTTGTGATCTATTCAATGTCTGGTCTTGGACATGACATTGTCATACATTTTCCATCTCAATGGAATTATCATCCAATTTTGTTTCAGACAGACAGAAGCTTTGCTGAGGCATTGGATAGAAATCACACAGAAAGACCCTCAAGCAACTGATTGATTCAGCTTGATTCCGCTTGGATCTGATTTTAGACAGTCTATGGAAGCTATGCTGTCCGCAAAGCAACGTTTTCTGTCTGCGCCGCATCCAGAGTGCTTCGATCTTGACTCATGAAAGGATGTCTACCTTCACAGACTTGTCAAGCTCACACATGCAAGAACTTTATAAGTTCAGACATCCAAGAACTTGTCAAACATCACTAACACAGTGACCAAGCTTTCAAAAGATAGTTGGCACTTGACGGGTTTTACGTTTATTGCAAGGAAGGTGAGGAAACACAGGACATTTCAATCATAGAGATGGCTGAAGCAATGGAATCAGCTGGTTCCAAAGAGGAAACATACACAGGCTATGACAACTCAGGCCAAGAAGGGATTGCAAAAAAAAAACATTCTAACATTCATCATAATTGCCTGAGATGGATGCATGGTTTCTCAAGTTCAGCTCAAATTTCATTGACATGATCTTAGTCAGACATTGCCCAGCTACTAGCTGTTTGGACACCTCAGGCTATGTTGGCACGCAACAAGACTGGCAAGAGCACTGGAACTGGGGTGGTGAGTCAGACTTCACCAGCGATCAATACTATGGCAATGTGGCTTTCTTTGTCCCGTTTCAAGGCATGGCAGGTGTGGCTGGTGACAGTTCAATGACAGCCACTGCAGCAAGCACGGGCCAGGGAACGTCTAAGACCGAGGGTGGGGAGAGCTCGCAGTCTCTGCAAGAAATTGCGCAGAAGATGGCCAAACTGCAAGCTGAAAATCAGCGGCTGATGCATCTCTGCGAGGTTGAGCGGCGAATGAGGCAGATTGAAGTGACTGCCTTTCAACAGACCCTTGAGATGTATGCAGTGCCACACTCAGAGGTGGACCAGCTGGTTCGACGTTTCCAGGAGGATGGTCCAACTGCTTTGTACGACGGCACGAACCAGTATGGGCTCTACTCAAATGCTGCCGCAACTGGTGCAACCGGCTCAGGAACTGGAACCACTGCTGTGTCATTGGAGTCTCTCTTGCAGGATCTCTACAAGAAGCTTTACGAGCCCAAAGAATCCAAAGATGTGGAGAAGGAAAACGACAACAGCGACACAAAGGACATGAAAGACACAGAAGAATGGGGTGCCAACGACACCTGGGAAGCTTCGAGGTATTCTGCTGAGATCGAAGAGGTGGAGCAATATCTTTGCCACTTGGAGAGCATGGTGGAAATGACCATTGATGAAAGAGCTCGGACTACTTTGTTGAGCATGACGCCGGAACAAGGCAAGGTGGCCTTGGCCAAAGTTGAAGAGATTATTCGTGAGCAAGGTGGCTATTGCCGTAGCCTGTCTTCCATGGTGCAGTCGGTGTGCCGCAAAACGGGGCACGCTGCGAAGCAGTGAGCGCCAGCGAGCCCAGTTATCCGCAGTACATCGCAGTATTCTCACACATTTGGTGATTGTTGAACAATCACCTAGAATCCTTATCCATCCGAGTCTATCCCATCAGCAATTTCTTTAGCGCATAAAGTGATCCAATATCTGGGGCAACATCAAGCAACACAGCGTAAAGATGCGTAAAGGAGAAAGCTGTCGACTCCGAATTTGTACATATTTGTACTACATGAATCTATTTGTTGTGTAATCAAAAACCTTCAGAAACAGACTCCAGGTAGTTACTTTTGGCATGTTTGGACCCTGTTTCAGTCAAAGCGAGCTCTTGCAAACTGCAGAAGCCGTGGTGATTGCACTCTTTGCGAGTTTATAATCTATACTGAAGCAACAACATCACTGGATTGTGGCATACCTAGCTTGCAGACTGTTGGACACCACCAAATGTAGCCTCAGCATGACATCAGACTTGCAATCGGCAATCACTTGCATTTGCTGGTAGGTAGGTGTTCCTGACAAGGCCTTTTTTTGAAAATAGATGCAGAACTTTTTCGATTTTGTTTCATCACCCTTTTTGAACCAAGAACAAAACTTCCAGCCCATGGACCCGGGCCAAAACTTGAATTTTCCTCGGAGCTCATACCCTGAACCTCTGAGAAGGGTGTCTTCTTGAGATGCTCATCTCTTGTGGGCATATGGCATATGAGAAAACGCAACTAGCACATATAGTGAAACTTGAAAACGCTCTTCTGCCTTTGGCGAACATGTCGGCTTCTCGAAGTGCTGATGTTGGTTTCATGTCTTTTGCAGTAGTGCTTTGGCTGACATGAATTGTTGATGTTGCCCTTGGGAAGAGAGAGCCTGGCCCAATGAGATGAGAGCAACTTGTGACATGGGACAGCAGAAGAGTAATTTCCAGAAGCAAAAACAGTACACGTGACCTCAGCACTGAGTAGGATATTCTATACACCCGAAAAGTAATTTTGTCATTCGAGGGTCGAGATCGCTTGGATCAAGAAGTTCAATAACATGGACAACGCAGGGACTGAAGTCTTAACATCTGTAGTCTTTAGTCGCCGAAAGTAACGGTTGGCTTCTAGTCGTCAATACATTTCAATACATTTTTTACCTTTTGACATATTTTGAAATATTTTGAAATGGATCTGCCATGGCAGTGGCCTGGCACACTCGGACTGCAAAGCCAGTGTCCAACCTGCACGAATGTTCGTCGGGTTCTCGTTCACCCAGAGCCACGAGAACCAGAGCGATCACGGAAAGAACGAAGAGCATCGGCACTGTCAGTGGGGCCAGTAGTTGCTATGACGCTGGCAGGCGAGCTCGACACAGCTAGACAAAATGTGTCGCCCGTGTGGCAATTCTTCGGACTGAAGAGATGAGAGTGATGCAGCATGACTTTAGCTTTCATTTTGCTGTGAATTAGTGAAAGAGGTTTGCCCAATAATGACTCGATACTGTATTCCATTCATTTCAATTGTTTCCATTTATTTCCTATTAATTCCTTGATATGTTTTGCGTTTTGCGTGTGAAACATACTCGACCATCCACTATGCCAGGCTCACGTCGGAGTAGGAAGCTCCGCAGCTCATGTACTGCTCTGGCTTCTCCAACCAGGCCGAACCGCAGAGCGAAAAATGAAGTGAAGAAAGAAATATCGAAAGCAAATCACTTCGGAAATTGTCAGGAAAATGATCTCTTTGTGATACTGAAATTGTCAGGAAGGACTCCTCAGTAAATCAATATGTATCCTGTGCATCCTGTATCCTACATGATCGCGGTGGAATTTAGCGACACTCGAAATTCTTCCTGACACCGTTCTTTTCCTCGACGATTTTGCATTCAGGACTGTCAACCCTGGCACTGGCGAATGGGTTGTCCCAGAGGACGGGTAGTTCCTTGCGATCTTCATAGAATTTGATGTCGGCATTCGAATGTTTTTCATTGTTCAATGATTTCAATGTGCAGGACTTCCCGAAGCCCAAGGGCATTGAGGAAACGGCCAACTACGTCGAAGCCAAAGCGCTGTCGGAAAAACTCAAGGCTCTGAATGGCCAGGCTCTGACGACAGACTGGCAGACTGACTAGACAATCTGCTGAAAAAGCTTCACTGGATCCTGGATGTCCCCTTTCAAAAAGTGTCAAGCCACTTGGGATATCGAAGACATTTTTTTTTCATTTTGTTATGTGTTTCACAGGCCAAAGCAAAGACAGTCGTGGTGATTGGAGGCGGTCTGTCTGGCTTAGCCTGTGGCAAATACCTCTCCGACGCCGGACACAAAGCTGTGCGGACCTCAGATGGTACGTTTCTTATCTTGCTGCACCATTGCATCTACATCCTCGTGTATCTTCGTAAAAGGTGAAGGTTTTGGACCGGAGTTGTGAAGTTGTAACAGGCATTGGCAGGAGTTACTCCAGTATTGGTGACAGGTTCACAATTTGATAGTTGTGCACTGTTGTGCACTGTTGTGCACTGTTGTGCACTGTTGTGCACCAGCGCACTGTTGTGCCACCTGAGCCGGATCTGTCAAGGTGGTTCTGGAAGCCAGAGATGTGCTCGGTGGCAAGGCTGGAGACGGGCGACATCGGGCGACATGGAGACAAGCCGTGTGATGTGCAAAGAGGGAGGGCCCTCGAATGCCATTGACATTTTTGCATTCAGATGTACATGTTACATATATGCAGCCTGAGCGTGTCATAGAGGAAGCATAGTTTTTGTACACAATACAGAAGTATGATACCATAGGGATCCACAGGTTGTGTACTATCAATGTGCGCTATCTACCAACCTACCTAATTGTGAAACTCACGGCCTTCGTAGCTCTCCATCCATCCATCCATCCATCCATCCATCCATCCATCCATCCACCTATTCATCCACCTATTCATCCATTTGTCCATCCATGCGTTATAAACAGTTTTTTTTCTTGTACATACGTACTGTGTGTATATTGAAAATGATAGAATAGTATAGAATGTACGTATATATATGTAAATATACAGCATCAAGATCTAAGATAGACGTGATTGGCAGGTCTTTGATATATCTTTGCGCGGTTGCCTGCAGGTTTCTGCGTGGCAAGATGAAGATGGTGACTGGATAGAGACCGGCCTTCATATTTTTTTCGGAGCTTATCCCAACATGATGAACCTCTTTTCCGAACTCGAGATTGAGGATGGGAGAGACAGAAAGAGAACGCAGTCAGATCAAGTCAGGCGAGTCAGAGTGAGTCCACTACATAAACAATACATCCAGATTATCCAGACCTTTTGCCTTTTCGGTTTGTCGTGTTGAGTTGGCTAATGTTAGGATATGTAGGTTATGTAGGAAGACATGTTCGGATATGCACTGGACATGTATCATTTGTAGGGCCTGGAGTGTGCGCATAGGACCGACTGCAGTGGAAACGCCACCAGATGACCTTTGCCATGCAAGAATTGCCTGGTGAGTTCACCACTTTTGAATTTCCCGGTTGGCCAGCGCCGCTAAATATGGCTGCAGCCATTCTGTTGAATCAGAGGATGCTATCTCCAGTAGAGATCTTTGGATGCACACAGCAACACTGCATCAATTTTTGATATTTTTGTTTTCTTGGTGTTGTTGTATGTTGGCTAGTAGTGGGTGCGGCTGTGTGATTCTTGCCCTTTGACGTACCTTTAGCATCTTTTAGCACACCGCATTTTCTGAAAGATGTCCCAGTGTAAGGTCAAAGGGCTTCGATACAAGCTGATGGTTTCAGAAATGCAGCCTTGTGGCGAAAGTATTTTCAACAGATAATAGGTCATTATAGGTTCGGATAGGTCCGGTATGGTCCGGTTGGAATCAGAACCTTCTTAGCTGAGGAAGCTTCAGACTGGTCCTCCTTTACTGCCCATGCTTATTGAAGGACAGAGCTTTATTGATGCTCAAGACGAGTCTTCCGTGACCGAATTCTGCCGGAAGTATGGAATGCCTGAGCGTATCATCGAAGAAGTCTTCATACCCATGGCAAAAGCGCTTGACTTCATTGACCCAGACAAACTCTCCATGACTGTTGTGTTAACGGCCATGAATCGTTTCATCAACGAGACGGATGGCAGTCAAACTGCCTTCTTGGATGGGAATCAACCGGATCGCTTGTGCAAACCCATGAAGGAACATATCGAAGCGAGAGGTGGTGAGGTGCGATTGGGAGCTATTGTTGAAGAAATCGTGTTGGAAACGAATGAAACGACAGCTGTGAGGCATCTCCGACTGCGTGGAGGTGAGATTCTTCAGGCAGATGAATATGTGTCAGCTTTGCCGGTCGACGTGTTCAAACGGCTCATCCCAGCAGCATGGTCAACGATGCCATTTTTCCGGCAGCTTGACAACTTGGAGGGTATTCCTGTGATCAACATTCACTTGTGGTTTGACCGGAAGCTGAAGAACATCGATGCTCTTTGCTTCAGTCGTAGTCCGCTGCTCTCGGTGTATGCAGACATGAGTACTTGTTGCAAGGAATACCACGATAGTGAACGTTCAATGTTGGAGCTGGTCTTTGCACCTTGTGCGGCCATTGCTGGTAGCAGTGTGAACTGGATTGCCAAGAGTGATGAGGAGATTGTTGAGGCGCGAAGCTCAAGCCTCTGTCCTTCAAGTAGCTGAAGACATTGTGCTTGAAGGGAAACACATGTTTCACATGTTTCACTGTTTCACCGAGCTTTGATGCAGACACAGTACCCTGGGACCCTTCATACCTTTGGGCCAGGCGACAATGAAAGAACTTGAACGACTTTTCCCCACGGAGATTGGCGAGAATCTGCCGGATGGTGCACGCTTGAGAAAGTCCCGGGTTGTGAAGGCAGGATGCACAATGTTTTGTCCAGCTTTGCGCAGTGCTTCTTCTGCACACTTGTGAATTCCAGGAACGGTCTTACTTTTCAGTTGCTGCTTTTGGCATACATTGATATTATATGAAATATGATATTATATGATATTATGGCACGCCCAAAAATGAGGGCTCCCCAAACTTACGGCATCCCACTACAATGCAAGCCAAACACCAAACACCAACTGCGCAGAAAATGCGAAGAATGAAAACGGGCAAACAAAACACGCTGCATTTAAAGAGTCAAGAAAATGGTAACATATAGGCAAAACAAGCAAAAAGCCTGAAGACATGCGAAAGAACGACAATTCAAAAAAAAACAGGGGGTAAACCCAAAGCCCAAAAACATAAAACAGAGTAGAAACAAGGCCAGGGTACAGCACAATGGAAAGAAGCAATGTCTGTGAAGAACCAGAAGTTCAGTGGAAAGGGAATGAAGCAACTGAACTCGAATGACATAAAATGACATACATATGCCAACTAGATGCGCTTCAAACATGCAAGGTGCTTGCAGTGCACTGAAACTGCACTTCCAGCATTGGACCATCTTTGCCTGAGGTGCCGCGGAGTGTCTACGCAGCGGTGCCAGGGCGGAACAAATTCCGTCCATCCCAGGCCCACTTGTTTTCTTGAGATGTTTAGGGAGTCAACCACTCGTTGGCAAGAAAACAGAGAAAACAGAGAGCCACCCTACTTTGATCTTTTTTGATCCACTTGTCCATTGGTGGGCTGCTTTGCATCGCTTTGCTGCCTTGACCAGAGTGATATGCCCAGGCCACGCCGATCTCGAACTTCACTCTGGCTGGGGACTGGACGAGCCAGAAGTTTCTTGGGAGTATGGAAGGTGCAGTACTTGCAGGCAAGTTGGCGGCGCAGGTAGTGGCAGAAGGTGCCATTGGCAAAGCGCATCAGGCCGGTTGGTGACATGACGCCATGGACACACACACACATCATGTCTAATGTATCGTGCCTTTGTCGAAGTCTTGATGAATTCTTGATGCAGCTCTGGAATGAATACTCTGCAGTGCAATTGCGAGGTGAAGACTGTGCCAGACTTGCTTCAGGAAGAGCCTGCAAAGGCACCAGTAGGTGCGCACCGTTTTTGACCGTTTTGGTGGCATCCTGAACCACATGTCCCATCAGAGTCCTACTGAAGTCTTACATCCTTTGACCGTTTTAACGCCGTTTTACATCGTTTCGTCGTTTTACATCGTTTTACGTCGAATTTACAGATCTTTGGCTCACCGCCTTGGCAGGTCTCCATGGCTCCACAGCTGTGGTCTTTGGAGGTGGAGCTGAGCTGAAGGAACAGCACTTGGAAGAGCTCCAGAAGCAGGACATTGATATGTGAACTCTTCGACACGTGAACTCAGATGTTAAGATATGTTAAGATATGTTAAGATATGTTAAGATATGTTAAGATATGTTAAGATATGTTAAGATTGTCGAGCCTCTTCTGACTCTTGCGAACACAAGCTATACATTAATTAAACATAAATCATCAGAAAACAAACAATACAAAACGAAAAGCATCATACGTTCGTGCAGTTCACCCTAGGATATCATTGAGACCTCAAAACTTGAAAACCACAAAAGATACAAAAGATATTAAACAAATTTAAATAATACAAAAATATATCCGTGCAACACGAGTACCTGAGTGGGTCTTCCATGGCTGAGGACCCTGCGGCGCTGCAGGACTAAGCTCTTGTGCAACGAAAAAAACCTGACAAACTGCTGATGAATGATTGATTTGATGTTTCTTTGTTGCAAACGCTGGTCCCCAGCCAGTTGCTGGAAAGATTTCATGTGGACGTACATGGCAGGTCATTCACGGTGACTCACTTTTTGTTTTTCTCTCGGAAGCACCTCAACACCTGGAGAAGCCCTCGCGGACCTGCCTGCAGCTTTCGCTCAGAAGACCAGCAGCCTCGGGCTTTGCAAACACAACACGCCTAGCCGCCTAGCCGCCTATCCAGACAAACACGACTGCCACATATCACATTTTGCAAGAGCTTTGCTTGGTTTTGTGGGAGAAACGAAGAGTGTTTCACTTGTCCCACTTGAACGATTTCCTCAGTCGTCATTTCGATTTTGTAATTGCTTATCCCACAGAATAGAGATTAAATAATTAATGAAATTAATGAAGAGATAGTGATGGAAGGCAGCAGAGACACTGAACTTCCCAATCAATTCCTTGGGTTGAGAAACTTTGCTCCGCTTGTCTTCGCTTTCATGTCGCCGCAGCAACCTGAGCAATTCCAAGACATGACTTGAATTCTTCAACACTGAGACATTGTGTTTGTTCTAGGGAAAGGATCAAAAAAGGATGAAGGGAGACTTGAGATTGCAATTAATTGCAATATAGTGCAAGTACATATTGTATATTGTATCTATATGTCATATATACGTATATATATAATTATATATCTTTTGTACATTCAATTGCCAAACATTGCAGTTGCAGCGAGGCCAAAGAAAGTAGAAGATGGCGCTGGTGGCCTGCTCAATGCTTGTTTTATTCAACGGTAACGCACGGAGAATGACCCGAGTCTTCCAAGCCTGGTCAGGTCCAGACGACCTTGCAGAGACCAGACGGCGATGCACGCGCATCAACTACTACTTGGACTGATTTTGTTCTTTATGTTTCTTCGTCAAACAGTCCTTGCGTCGAAAGTGAAGAATATTACGAATGCTTACTGTGAGCTTACTAGAAGCTGCATTGCTTTCACACTATTTTTCCCAGGCCTTTTCAATTTGTACCTTTGTCGTTCAGCTTTCACCCGAGCTTTGGTTTCAAGTTCAAAGGCCTTGGATGCCTTGGATCATGCTCGGAGGACTTGATCCCTTCACGTTTCTATTTGAGCAATGAAGAGGTCGCAGCCCAAACAAAGGCGCTTTGTCAGGGTTATCCTCAGCTTAGACTCAGACAGTAGAACCCGCAGAAAGAGGTACGCAGGAAGGGTTCTGAATGACATGGACAGAATTGGACAGCTGTGCAGCGTGGAACTGACATTGCCTGCAAAAGATTGACATTGCACAATATTACAACATATTACAACTCACTATTGAAAGAATCTTCCGAGGCAGTTTTCACTAACTCACAACCTCCTGACTTGGTTTATTGCAAGCTGGGCGCAGGGAAAAGGCAAGTGGAGCCACCTGGACCCATTCCAGGTTCGGCTCAACGACTGTTTGCATGATGTATAAAAACGGTATATGATAATACAATATAATATATATATATGGATATATATATATATATGTATATGTAAAGTATAAAGATTTGTAAAATACGGATGTGGCTTTCTTCTGCACGATGGTCGCAGAGATGATTGCCGAGATGCAACACTATGCAGTGTCATGTAGCCATGTGTGGCGACAGCCGCTGCAGCCATATCATGCAGCCATGTGCAGCATGGTGCATACTGTGCACACGTGCTCAGTTCAGTCCCGTGTAGGCCATGAGCACCACAGAGATGCTGAGAGTCAAGTCGAGAGGCGAAGGCTGCATGGAGCCGCGGCAGCGTCCAGGGCCTCTGATTTTGACCCTCACTTGATGTGACTTGCGTCCAAAGATGTCCAACGAAAATGCTCCGGAGTAAGGGCTTTCTACTTTGCGCTCAGCTTGAGCAAGTCAAATTTTGTGTGAACGAACTTGGTGGATGTTTGGGCAATCCAATTGCAGATGATGAAGAAGACAAGAAAAAGAAAAAGAAGAAGAGGCCCGCGCTTGCTCTTGCCTTGCCCCAATGAATGCATCCCACGATGTTGCAGAGAAATAGCTTAATTAGCTTAGCTTGTGAGAGAAGTCCAACAAATAAACGTTGTGAAATGTGGTGAACACAAGTGAACGTGAACACGAGTGACCTCAGTGAACTTAAAGATGTATCTGTCAATGTCAATTTTCTGATGCCAGGAGTTGCTCCCCTTCTTCAGAACCAGAACCTGCTGGACGCGTCTTGGACTGGTTTCGGGTGTTTCGGAAATAGTTTCGGATGATTTCATGGCTTCGAAGTTGGAGAACGACAGGACCTGGCTGGCCTTGATTTGGAACTTTTTTTTTTCATATTTTTTGGCATCCTTTTCGTGTGATGCAGACGATGTGGCCAAGGCGGCGAGCTGGTGAACAAACTTCATCGCCGTATTGAAGAGCTGAAAGAAGAGCCTTTGCACCCAGAGTGGAGTCGCAGCATGTCACGTTGTGTCACCGTGACATGTCACTCATTGGGGTAAGCCACTTGCATTGCTAAGGCGCCGTGCGCGCCAGTCTTATTTGGACAAGGCACATTCTTTTACCTGCTTGATTCTTGCTTTACATTCCTGTCCTTTGAGTCTTTGTGAGTCTCAGCAAGTGTCACTTAGTTGTGATAGGATTGTGATAGGATCGTAAGATGAAATCAGATGAAAGACGAGTTTGGAAGATGAAATCAGATGAGGCCAAAGCTGCAGAGATCCGGGCCACGCGGGAGAAGGAAGGGACAGAGCGACCCGAGCGATCCGAGCAACCTGAGAAACCTGAGCGACCAGCTTCCAGGCCATCGACTGATCAAGTCGGATTCAGATTTGCAACGGTTTTTGCAATGGTTTTTGCATGGGGAAAATACATGAAAATACATAAAAAATACGAAAGAATCCAAAGAATTCAAAGAAAATTCAAAGAATTCAGGCATTCGTTGGGTCTTGGTCTCGGCACACCGTGTAGCACCTGAGCACTCCCTTTCGCAAGGAATGCGAGTCGCCTCGAGGCATCGGAGAGCAACTGGAGCTCGTTTCACATCTTGTGTCAATTTGTGTCACCTTGACATCTTGATACATCTTGTAATTTTCATTATTTTTCTATGTGTACTGTGTACATCTGTGTACTATTTTTCATTATTTTTCTATGTGTTCCTTGTGTCCTTTGAATTTTCATGGGATTCCAGAGATTTCTGCAACAGAATAAAGCACATGCTTTGAGCCGCAGGGGAAGCGGCGGAAGTTGGAGGAGGATGGTGAGCCTGAAGCCAGCAGTCTCAGCATGAAGCAACAAGACTGAGAGTCTGAGATCCGTGATATTCGCGAGAGATATGGGGACATCGGGATATGTTGGGACATGGCGCAGGAGACTTCCCGCTTTGTTGCTTTCACTGCAGTGTCAGATCATGTTAAACTGATTTACACTGATTAAACCTCTTATATCTTCCGTGAAAAACAGCTCTCCAGGCTGGACGATTGAGCTTCGAGGTGAGATTTGATTGCTTTGGCTGCACCTACTCTTTCCAGCTTGGCAGCATTACTCACGTGGAGATGTAACTGTCTTGAAAGTTATGTTGACACGTGCCATGTCAGTTCATTGTGTCAACTTTTTTTGACCCGCGACCGGCTGCCCAGCGCGGATCGTGGTAGGCAACCGCTGGGCAGCTGCCTTTCGAGGCAGGCGTTGGCCTGCGTGGCCAGAAGGCACGTTGGTGACACACGGTCGGCATAGTCTGGGAATGTCTGGTTGTATCGAGGATTTCAAAAGGCTGCGACACTTTCTCTGCCCAGGACTTGTCAGCCAGATAGAGGAAATTGATGGAAATTGTTTTGGAAGAAAAGTAAGCCATCGTTGTCAGCTTAGGCCTTTCAATTTGTAAAATTCTTTGGCAGTGCTCCTCTTTCGGCAACGCTTTCTCCCCTCCGGTCCTTCGGGTCCTTCCAGTCCGATTTCAGCTGCCAGGTGCGGAAGCTGCAATCAGATCTCCGCAAGCAAGAGGCATACGGCGGCACCATGTGATACTGCCATATACGACCATCCTGCACAAATCTGTACAACAGACATGAACAGACTACAAGAGTCATTTGTAAATTAGCATTTCTTTGAGTCATTCCATCCTTGCTGCCAATATCTTTGGTCTTTGGTTCAAAAAGCTCTCATTTGACACTCGTTTGACGGCATTGAATTTGTTGCGCGAACCTACATTGATTTCACCTCACCCAAACATACCCAACAGTCAACCCTCCAACCTGTCCAAAGCCATGGTACAACAGGAAGCTATGCATAGTCTGCATAGTGCAACCATTTTTTAAGGCCTAGGCCTAAACTTGACATTTGATGAAGCAGGTGCAAACTTGGAAGACTTGCCATTAGTATCCATTAGTAGCCTCTAGTCGTGTCGCTGCAACACAGTTGCAGCTGGTTGCAGCTGGTTGCAGCAGGCAGAGGCTTTGAAGCTAAAGGAGGCGGAGTCTCAGGGCAAAGGTGAAGATGTTCGCAAGGTGTGGAGAAGTGCAGAGACGAGACGCGACCTGTCAACCAAGACCGATTGAGACCAACTGATGAAACTTGAACGTGTACATCAGAAATGAAACCACCTGCAGAAAGTCAAAATAGTCAAACAAATGTATAGTTTGATGAGTTTGGTGCATGCTTTTCTGGTTCACCTACGACCCATGTTTACTCCTTCACGTATTTGGTGTTGACTTCTGGAGCTTGGGCAGGAACTTGCTTACAGCAAGGCCTTGCAGAGAGCTCGTGGTGAGAAGGCCGGTATTGCAATTGCCAATTCGCCCTGGAAACTCTTGAAGAATTTGAAGAATTTGAAGAGTGACGAGAAGTTGCAATTTTGCACCTCGTAGACCTGCTGAGGTGCACGATGATGTGAGCAAACTCCGTAAAGTGCAGAAGTCCATGGAGATGAAGAAGAAGAAGGGTCAGGCAGGAACATGCTGTGGGAACATGTAGTAGGAACATGTAGGAACATATTGCAAGAAAGTGCTGTAGAGATTTGTAGCCCATGCAATACTCTACTGTACTCCGTGCACTTTGATCAACGCAGCGTCGAGTCACTTTGCTGTGCCATATTCTTGGAAAAGCAAGTCTTGGAATGCTCCTGCAGGAGTAGACGCTAGGTAAAGGATCCGAAGTAGATATCATCCTTTAGTCATTTTAGTCCTTGATTTGAAGGAAGGAGGCCCCTTGTTTGAAGTTTTGTCCGTCAGGAAAGATGGGATGCAAAGAAAGAAAATGACAAACGGAAGGTCCGGATTATACACATGACAAGTGCACACAGCAGTGTTTCAAGCACAAGAGCCTTTCCTATACTTTTCCTTTCTTCTCCTTCGACGTTGTTTGTGGCGTTGCTCGTCAGGCTTCCGCTGGCTTTTCTCTCACATGTTCTGACTGATAAATCAGCGGAACAGACTGACGTTTTGAAGCAGGGTAAAGTTGTGAATCTGTCCAGAAGTCTTCAAGGTGCAACATGTTCCAACTTGTAGTTGTGTCGTTTGATGCAGGTGGAAGAGCAGCAAGCACAAAGAAAAGAGAATCTTCAAAACAGAGGCCAAGAATGGCCAAGACACCCGCTCAATTTTCAACATAATCCCATTGGTTTGCTCAAATGTTGGTTTTGCACTTCTCACTTCTCACTTTTCCTATATTCCCTACTCTTTCTTGTGCTTGGTTAAATATATAGATTGGTACAGTCAATCATGTTCTTTCAAGCCTTGTGTGTGAAGTTTCAGGGTGAAGTTTGGAATCAGTGCGCAGGGACAAAGAAGAAGGCAAAGATGCAGCAGCGAATGGGCTTTGAAGGTGAGAAAACGGGCTTCCTGAATTCCGGTCCCTATTAGTCAGGCCATTCGTCAGTGAGTCACTCAGTGAGTCACTAGCCACCGGTGCATTGGCCAAGCCTTTCGCCGACCCGAAGGCCTTCTGCTCGAAGGAGCTTTGCGCATATCATTGGTGCCTGTCCGTTCACAATTGTCCTCCATTAAATTAAATGGACAAAGATATGGAAAAGTCATAGTTTCCGTAGGAATTCATAGTTTCCGTAGGAAATGATCCATACATGAGATTTTGCATATCTACTATATATAATTGTTTCTTTGCTGGAGGGTAAGCACACATCTAACATATATATATATATATAAATATCTCCCCGTCTCTTCTATGTATACATCTACGTGTATAGTCTATAGTCTACAGTCTACACATATGTGTATACAAATCCCAGTACATATATGATCATATATGTCATATATGTATATCGGTGCAACAGCCTGTGCATGTACAGTATTTGGGTGAATGAGAATGGCTTATCACGACATCACCATGAATGATAGTTTGTAACGGGAACCATTCCTGATTCCCATGGTTTCCGCGAAGTACTGCTGTATATGATATATAGCACACAATCTATGTACCTTGTACACACATGCTCAGCATGTGACCACACTGACACACACACACATGACTGAATATTTTTAAAACATATATCATACATAAGACCACAATAGTAAGAGATTCGTTGCGTCTTACGCATTGACCAAGGGAATTGTCGATGGAATAGGATATCACGAACAAAGCTTTAATGTGAGGCATCATTTCGCCATGTTGCTCCTTCATGACGTCATAGTTGACACTTCGTGCAGGGAATTGCAAAGATTCCGACACAATTTACTGTAAGCCGCAACAGTGTCGATTTCGCCGACTCGAAATGCTGAGTCGAAAAAAATTGAAGTCGTTGGGATGTACTGACTGTCTTCCAGATGTTTTGAGCAACATTTCTGGTTACCAGATTGGCCAACAACTACTCGACACTTGAAACATTCGCCGTTTCTCAAGGCTGGGTTGTTTTTCAATGTTCCTGCCAATTTTCATGAGAGGCACAATGAGTCACAACAACGAACCCTCGCACGACATCCCAGAACTTAAGACAAGTAGTCCAACATGGATCACCATGGACTACCATGGATCGTCACATACACCTCTCAGGCCGAGCTCTTCTATGTCATGTACTTGTGATTCATTTGCTTCGTTTGAAGCGCATCACGATCACGTCCAGAGACCTTGTCAAAACGACTTCAAATTCTTGGGGCTTGCCTCGGGCTTGCAATCTCTCGCCATCTTTCGCCATGGCATTTTAGTTTGGGGCGATGCTTGAATGCAATGCGTGCTGCATGCCAGTGGAGGACAAGGCAAGAAGTTTCTGGTTGAGAGCAATGCTTGGATTTCTTGCTGGCTCTGACACACTTTTTCCCATGCAAAACACATTTTGCGTTTCGTCGTGTACCACTTTGGCGTTGTCGTCTTGTAGTTTGGCATCGCCAGGCGCCAAAGTCACGGAGCATATTCCTTGGATTGCTGATCCTTTACATCAGCTTGGCCTGCATAGTCACATGCTCTTGGGCTTGGTTGCCCAGTGTGGAAAATCTGGCTGCGAGAGGAGAGAGTGGACCTAAAACAATCCCAAACTGAGTGTGACAAAGTGTGGCAAGCGTTGCAACAAACGCGGCAGCTTTTGTGTTCAAGACTTTCCACTTCTAGAGTTGTAAGATGTTTGTAACATATGGGAAACAGTTCCATCTGTTCTTGAGGCCTTGCACTGGCTGGACAGGAACTGCACCGTGGCATTTTCCTGACGCCCCGTTCGAAACCTTTGAATGATGAAAATCATGGCCTTGAGTTTGCAACACTAATATCATTTGCTTTTTGTTGTCTTTTTTTTTCTCAGGTGAGGTTCGGGCAATGTCTTCTTTGGCTTGACTTGTCCTGATAGCTTTTCTAATGGCATTTCCAGTTAATGGCCTGGCTGGTTAGTACGGCGTTCTGCATTTTTCAAGCTGGCATTATTTGTGCTGTTCAGGGCTGTCCAGTACTGCCATAGGATGCTTGTTGTTGTTTACGCCGGCGGTTAGCCGGCGTGAGCACAGCGTTTTGAAATTTGTGTAAAGTAGTTTGCACTTAGTCCAAGGTAGCTTGGCACTCTATGGCACTTTGCTGGGTCTCTTGCCAGGCCAGGACGAAACGTTTGTGGTTGAGTCTCTTTTTCCCAGGTTGGTGGGTCAGTCTTCTCCAATTTCCTTTCTGCCAATATCAAAAGAGTTCTTTTTGGTCAAAGTACTACTACAAGTATCAACTGCACCAACTGCTCGCTAGATCCTGTCACTGTAGTTGGATGCAGGCGCACGGACTGGCATAGGATTCTTACACTATGTATTTCTCTCTTATCTCTTGGAACTGCGTGTGAGGTCACAATGGCCAATTTGAGTAGAGCTAAGTGCTACCCGCAGCTACCCCTTACCAAGCCAATTTGGGAGAGGCCTTGACGAGTTCTTTTTCAGTTATATAAATGGCCAAACATTCCCCCCAAGCAGCCTTGGCTATGGATTCTTGCTTGGCCGCTGCAGGTGTCAGGTGTAGATAGCAAAGTGTAGTCAGCTGTAGTCAGCTGATGTCAGCTGCATGTTAATGATTTTCAAATTCGATTTCTTGTATCCAATACAATAATTCGTTAAAAAAACGGCGGAGAACGGACGGAAGCAATGAAGAAACAAAGGAAGGAATGAAGGAACTTGAAGGAGCCTTGCCTGAAGCATGCAGAGAGAGTCTGTGCACCATCGCCACAAAATTTGCCCATGTCTCCTTATGCCACAAGACTGCAATAGATTGCAATAGACTGCATTTCTTGAGTTTAGAGCTCTAGTAAAACACTTCGAGCGTATGTTTTTGTCTGGAGCACTTATTCTTGATGCCGGAAACTTCCTTTGCAATGGACATGATGGAAAAGAAACTGAACATTGTTCCATCTAGGATAATTTTATCTTCGTTCCGATCCTTCCTTCCTTCCTTCCTTCCTTCCTTCCTTCCTTCCTTCCTTCCACATGCTGTCAGGACCTTGTCCTCATGACACGTGTGGTGGATTCCTGGTAGATGTTCCAAGATGTTCCAAGATTTTCCAAGCAGTTGTTTGAAATGTGGGGCAAAGTGACGGTTGCATTGCCTTGACCAACAGGCGCATTGCATAGTCGCAACAGCCGAACTGCAGATGCACCCGGGCGTCACTGGCGTGTCTTGGCACTCTTCATATCGTACTGCTTCGTCTATGAGCTTCTATGACTATGCTTATGGGTTCAGACTGGTTAAGATCCTCAAAGTTTCACATTCCCCAGAGTGGCCATTTACCGCTTTGAGGCTTTGCCTTCATTGATTTATTTATCACAAAGGTATGAGTTATTCAAATTGAAATCTTCAAAGCCACAAGCATGTCATGTCGGGAGGTCCCAGGCCTGAAACGTACAATTACCGTACAATAGCAATCTGGAATGCAGCCGTATGCAGCCAATAAATGATTCAAATAACAGAAATGTACTGACGCACAAATATCTGCCACTGCATTCCCTGGAAAACTCGTTCCCAGTATTACCCATGTTGTGTAGCGATGCTTTTAGGCTGATAATATAGGCTTAACCGAGAATTGTGTTTGAACTTTTGAGTGGCAGAGTCTTTGCATTTATATTAATGGATTTAAAAAAGGAACCGGCAAAAGCTCGACAGCAAAGAAACCAAAGGCTGTGCTTACTGTTCTTCTCCATGCGATAATCAAAAGCCGCTCTCATTGTGCTTACCCTAAGCACGTGTTTCTGTGGAACCCATTGTCTTGCAGGGTGTAGGACTAAACATGAACTTTGTATAATTGTTCACGCCTCAATGCCCAGCGGGATAGCATAGCGAGCGGCTGGATACGGAACTGGTGCTTCGGGACAAGCTGAAGTGTCAGAGTCTTGTGTAGGTGAGATCTCAGCCGCACCGATGCATGTAGGAACCAAGAATTATCAGAAACCATTTTCCCTGTGCTGTAGCTGCTAAGGTTACCTTGGAGTTGCGACGGTGTTCGTAGTCGGCTGTTGCGTGGCCATCTTCCCCTTTTCCCCTGTCTTTCCCTGGTATAGCTTCCTCGAGGCCGCAGAGTGGATCAAGCTTCAAACCATTTCTGTCAGATATTTCCACTGGAAACAGAATTTGAATAGAAAATGCATAGACGCATAGCACAATAAAGATTTGACACATAGAAACTAGTAGAAACTGCAGAGGTGCCGAGTCGGTCCATCTTGCGCTGGGTGGATGCCATCTCATGTGCGGGCGTTACTGTGACTTGGTGCCGATGGGAAGATGAGAGTGGATCGCCCTTAGCCTTTGCAAATGCGGTGTGATCATTTAAGAAAACGTGGATAGAATGCAGCTGATTGATGGCATTCAGATAGGCGTGAGTATCACTGGTCACCGGTCCTTTCTCATGCTGTCCTGATCCGAAACACTGAAAATTCTACTGCGTTGCTTTCAATCACAAGTCAGACTTTACCACACGGACCCAATTCAGTCATCAGTCAATCACAGTAATATCAATAGGGTCAGACATGCAGAGAATCAAGCAGTATCCATATTTACAAACCTATATGTGAAAACCTGTGACTCCAAGACCTCCTAGGTAATTGCTGCTCTTTGCTTCAAGATTCAGCACCCTCCTTCCAACTACGTCCGGCATGCCGTTTGGGCCGTCTTCGGAAGCTGGCTACTGGTGACGCTGCTAGCAGCTCTGGTTTTCTTCCCGAAGGAGTGCCTTACAGCAGTGAGCATGAGTTGATACTGTATGTTTTTTTTCTTAAACGTTTTTCAGTTTTTCTATGTTGTTCTGTCTCCACATGGTGGTGCCTGCTGACATGGCTCCAAGGTATCACCCACTCCTGCAACATGCAGCATGGCATTTGGAGGGTGCAGGACTAAGTGCGGCATAGGCATATTGTTTGTACATGTTTGCACGAGGCATTGCATTGAGCCATTGAAGCCATTGATGTCTTTGGATTCTCTTGGTCCTTTTGGATTCGAGGATCTGTTGAATCTGAGGAATTGACTTCGTGTGGATAGCCTGGCTGATGACAGATCGGATCACGGCTTTGGCGGATAGGCCATCATACACCCTGTCAAACTCTGGTGCCTTGATCATCAGTGTTTTGCACAGTCTTTTAAAAAGTTTTTCCATGGTTTTCTCTTCTTTCGTCCAGAAAGTCATGCAGCCTGAGGACCAATCATTCGTACAGCGGCAATCTGCTTCCATTTGAGGATCTCCAAGTGCTTCCCATTGAATTGATTTGCAGCACTAACCGTCAAAACCGTGCAGCAATAGATCCATCATTGAAATGAACACACATCTCTTGTGCAGGATTATGACTGAGACTTTCCTTGGTGTCAAGAACGTATCGCTAGCGATCCAGATGGTTTTTGCATCAATCTTCTTGTGCCTTGCAAATGCATCAAGCGTTATGGTCTCGACGTTTTCTTGACGATTTCTTGCCAGAGTTTGACAAGTGCCTAGAATATCGTAGCACGAGTTTCTTGGTGCCTAACAGGTGACACTGGGCAAATCTGAGCGAGCTCAGGATGCTATGGATGTTTCTCTGTGTCCGAATAGCTTTATGCCCCTCGGAGAATGTTGAATTTCCCAGCCATGATTCAAAGTCATTCAGATGATCACTGGATGCAAAGACATTGAAGTCAAAACAAGATGACAATGCAAAGTGTTGAAGTTCAGTTGTTTAAGTACGTTCACGGTACGTTCACGGTACGTTCACGGTACGTTCAAGGTACGTTCACGGTACGTTCAAGGTACATTCACGGTACGTTCAAGGTACGTTCACGGTACGTTCAAGGCACGTTCAAGGTATGTTCAAATAAGCAGCGGTTGTTTATTACCAGTAGTATATGCCGGTACGGCAAGGGGAACTCACTAAAACACCGCATAAGTCAAAAGTGCTGCTTTGCGTAGGTCTAAGTAGGCAGGCTGCGTAGTATCAACACTTTACTAGGCCATTTGCGTATGCAGCTTTGAGATACCAATGCGAGAAACGTTGCTGCACCGTCTGCTCGCTAGTGGGTTTCCTTTCCGGCGAGGCGCTCAGATTCAAAGTCACCGACGTAGGCATCCTTGGCGTAGACCTCCATGTATTGTAGCCCCGCCCAAAAGATATTGCTCAAACCGTGTCAAATGGATTCAAAGTCTTGGGCGCGATATCTTCCAGGTTTGGCTCGAAGTTTCTGGCTGCTGCACAAAGAGCTTCACGTGGTGCAAGGGGCTCCAGAAGCAGAAGCCCGTTGGGCCTTGGACGTGGTGAGACTGGAAATCTTGGCATGTGCCTTGGTGTAGACTCTGATGGGCCTGATGGGTTGTTCGGGTTGATTTTCTCACTATTTCCGATGACAACCGTCGTCTTGCATAGTTTGGATGTGAAAGTTTCAGTTCTAGTTTGACTACGTTTGATTGAAGTTTTAGTTTCCCGATAGCCTTGCAAGATGTTGTCTCAGGTGCACTCATCACCTTCAGCTGCACAACTCTTTGGTGGTTGCCGTACAAAGTTCTCAGCTGGGCGGAAGACCAACACGTTGCTGACCAGGTGCTGCTGATCCCAGTAACTTCGGAGAAGCAACGAAGTCATACTTTGCATCATTTTTTCCGGTCTATGCTTACTTGATTTTATTTGTGTCATTTTGCATCTAGCTCTCTCTCTCTCTCTCCCCCTGTGTTCTTATCATTCTCAATCTATACTGCATATCTATGTATGTATACCAACGTCTGTATATCTATGTGTATCTATGGATATCTATGGATAACCTATGTGTATCATTGTGTATCTATGTATATCTATGTATGTCTATGTATATCTATGTGTATCTATGTATATCTATGTATAGCTATGTATATATATATATGTATATCTATGTATATGTATGTATATCTATGTATATCTATGTATGTCTATGTATATCTACATCCATCCATCCATCCATGCATGCATGCATGCATGCATGCATTCATTCATTCGTTCGCCCATCTGCCTATCTACCTGCCTACGCAAGAGCAACAGGTGATGAGTTTCCACCAGTTTTCCTGCGCGGTCTAACCAATCCGAGGTCGTCGTTGCACATCGCTTCAACCATCTCATCAAGGCCGCCAGCGTGGCTGCTCTGTCAGGTGGGAACATTCCACCATGATACATCAAATGTTCAACATGGTGCACACATGGTGCACACCTTGCTTCATCATGTTCCACACAAATACAATGTGAGCACAACCTTTGCACAACGTTTGCTTGAGAGGAATTGTTTCTATGTAGAAATCTAGCCGTGACTTCACACGCTAACCTTTTGGACAGAGGCTTCAGACTGTTTAGCTACCGCTTTCTGAGAGGTCTCCTGTGGCCTCGTCACACTTCCGGATCAGACAAGACCATTGAGAAGTTAGACAGGGAGCCTTGACAGCTTGGTGTCAGGATCGCGAACTCATAATGATCTTTTTGGCAACTGGCATGACTGGCATGGTAATGAATTGCTAAGTTGTCTCTGCGAAACAACACCTGCGAAAGCAGTTCAGGTTGTAGTTTCTGCCACATTTGCCTTTACATATCTTTGCACTGTGAAACATTGCGAAACATTGTTTTTGAATGCCACATATTTTTGCGGTTTGTACTCTGGCGGATTAGTCTTCGTCCAACATCTTGAGATGCAGGCACCAACGATGTCCATCAGATTGAGTGATCCAGATTTGTGGACTGACAAGGTGCCCAGCATTGTAAGCTGCAGAGCAAAACAAAGTCATTGAACCAGCAACGATTGCAATGAGATTGTACATCGTACATCATCGATCATCATCGTACATCATCGTACATCATCGTACATCATCGTACAT
>Ga0126342_10000883_pt1:32500-37802 | contig 37802 bp, 36 predicted proteins | sample Cyp1metagenome_FD_92528 | JGI IMG/M metagenome (GOLD analysis project Ga0126342, IMG submission 92528) | Coral microbial communities from Lord Howe Island, Old Settlement Bay, Australia - Cyphastrea 1 metagenome | ecosystem: Host-associated > Invertebrates > Cnidaria > Coral ... | reverse complement strand
ATATTGCAGGAGGTTATGTTGACTCACTGGTGGCGGCCCTCTTTTCGGGAAGAAACATATCTTGAAACAGTCTCAGTAATATCCATCTTGGGTTGGTAACCGATCAAGCAGCGCAACAGGGCCGAGCCTGCGCTGCCACAGCTGCGCGCACTGCCAAGTAGAAGCGAAGACCTGGACAAACCGCAGTGAACATTCATAGTCAGATATTGCCAAGCGGGAGGCATGAAGACCAGCAAGAAATTTCAAATAGAAAGGTGGGAAAGACCAACAAAGAAGTTCATTGTATAGACACCAATAATAAAATCAACATAATCATGAGAATACCTGAGAGAACAAAAGCCTGCCTTCAATCCACCAAAACAATGCCATCGAGTTGATCTGGCTAGATGTGGTCATGGCCTGTCAGAATTTTGAAATTCTTTCTGCACCAATCCATGATAATAGAAACATGCATTCGCAGTCGGCAGTGGAGAATGCGCAGCTCGCCCGGTGTCCTGCACATGTTCGACCGGAGAACTGAAGCTTTAAACAACCAAGTATCCAAAAAATGAAACTACCGTCACTGACAAAAGTGTGACATTGCATTTCAGAGACCTCACGTGTCCAGAATCCTTAAATGATAAGTTCTCCCAATGGATGTATTCTGAAGACCCTATGCGTAAACCAAAACCCTTTGATAAGCACAATCTAAGTGAAAACTGCCAGAGACACCCATCAAACAAACACAAACATCTGACCTCAACAGGGAGAGCAATTGACAGCCGCTGTGAGCCGCTGCGCACCGCAAGAGCCGCGGCAGCCAAACAGCAGCTGCGATAGCCACAGCAGCCGCGATAGCCACCGCAGAGCCGCAGCAGCCGCGAGAGCCGCAAAGCACCTGGCAGTGGAAAAAGGTGAGATTCAAAGACCCTTAGGTGTTAGTGAAAAACCCTTCCATGACTCAAGTTTGCATTTGCTATCAATGAAAGGTAAAAACCACTCAACCAAAGGTACTATATAAACATACCACACCGACTGACTTCAGGCACCTTAACTGGCGATGCGCCCACTCGCGCAGTGAATCGCCAAATGGAAGCAGCTCTAGTTGGGACTGTCTTGAGCCACTGATTGAAGACAATGGCACACACGCATACACACACAGAACAAAAAAAGCAAAAAAATAAAAAATGTACGAAATGCTCGGGTAGTATATATGGCCCCGAATCAAAAAAGAAGCCAGGGATTCTTCGGCTCAACTGGTGGAGTGAGGGCGATATCGTCCAGTACTCATAGGTATGTATTGAGTAAATTGATGTGTGTTTTTTTTGGTATTTCTAATCAACCAAACAAATTGAACATGTGACCATGAAAATTGCGTTTTACCCTGATCATCACCGAACAAATCGATGCTTGAATGGATGCTTTAGGTATCTAAAAGCACCAATCAGCTCTGCACTTCCCGGAAAAGAAACAAACTTTTTGTGATAGGATTGAACCTCCCCAGAGATCATCCGATCATCGTTCAGAATGGTAAAAATATTCTCCAGCAAATCAATATGGAAATTCATGGAAATCCATGGAAATAGATCCCATGGATGTCCATACTTTGGAGGATCCCAAGGGGCCTAAAATAGGGGGAACCTCAAAAAAAACACGTCACCGTCAGCGCAGCGCAGTCGCACCAGCCGCAGAATTTTCAGTGGTTTGAAACCTGTCAGTGGTTTTCTTTCTTTCAATCCTCTGAAGGATGACATCCAGAAAATCGGGAACCCATTCCTCTGCGAAAGGTTTTTCTACTTTTTTTGCTTCATCAAAATGACAAGTCGATTATTAAGCAGATATACACCATTTTCAGAGAAGCCCACCATTTTTTGGTGAGGTCAAATTGGGGTTGCTGTAATTTACAAACTGATTATGACACCCATCGCCAACAAAAATATACAAAAATATTGCTTCATGTTGCTGTCTTTGAAACTCAAATTACTGTAAATACTTCTTCTATATAAACTGAGAAACATGAAATCTCCCAAAAAAATGGATCTCCGATTCTCCTCATCATGTGGCACTAGCATGGTCTCTCATGATTTTCAAAATCATGTCCTGCGCACGCGGGTGGTTCGAAAATCAGTCGACCAAACCCCGTTGGGTAGCGCGTTAGGGTGCTCTTCACATCCCGAAGCCGTTGATCTTGGAAGGGCCGGAAACGCTAGGCGTTTTCACCTAGGGGACCAGCTTCCAAGTCAGGGTTTCCAGATGGCTGGACAGCAGATCAAACCGATCTACTCACAGCTGGGTTTTCGTGGCGATGTTTGGCTATTTTGGTCGCGGCTTTGTTGGAAAACTAAAGAACTCATAAGAATTCAGAAGAATTCAGAACTCTTGTTGGAAAATACCTGGAAGATTTAATGAAATTTGACCTGACTTTCTGGTGCAGTAAGTTCATCGCATGGAACCCAATGCCGTGAGCACAAGTTCAAGTAGGGATTTTCATCCCACAAGGGCTCTCGATGTCCTGCTGTCCCAAAATGTGGGCTCCCATCATGAACTTCCTCGTCAAACAATAAAAGCGGAGGTTCGAGGGTAAACATACCATGCAATGATCGGGACTCTACAAAGAAGTTTGTCTCTAGCAGGATATGTCACATTCCACCATTAAAATGCCTAAACATGAACCTGCTAAGCAAGCCATTCACCAGTCTGTCTACCCTGATTTTGGGACAATCTGACAGTCAGCTTGAACCAGTTAGGGCAGTGTCGGAACGAGACGAGCTGCGGCGTCAAAGCGGCCGTCGTCACAGGGGCACCGCAGGAACGGCTGGATTTGACTGGCTGGTCGCCAACATCCCCTTGAGACATCCAGAGATAAGTTGTTGAGATATAGCAGTGACACCGTTTACGCATCAAAAAACTAGGATCTCGACCTCGAACTGCAAATCATGAAGGGCTGATGAAGGGATGGGCCCCGCCATGCGAAGGCCACAAATCCAACGGTGGCGTGCATAAAGCACGGCTTTTTTTTCTGTTTGTTCCCGGTCATAAATTGGCCGTGGAAATGGGCAACTTCCCATCTTGAACCCCGCAGCAACGGAAGCGCAGGGTGTGGCTGAGATCTGCCATCAGGAAATCGAAAGAATTCAAAAGACATGTCGGAAAGAAAACCATGTAGAGGTTTCTTAAAATAGGGCTACCCCAAATCATCCATTTTAGTGGAATTTTCCCTTATAAACCATCCAGCTATTGGGGATTTTCCATTTATGGAAACCCCGGGTTAGTCCGCCACTTCACCCCTGAATCGGCACGTTGCGTTGTTCTTGATAAAAGGCATTCCCAAGTATCAGTCATGCCCAAACGTCCCAAACGTCCCAAACCATCCCAAACCTGACTTAAGCCGACTTTTTTTGATGGTGATCTTCACAGGCCTTTAAGTTTGAGTTGGAGTTGGATCCATATTTTTTGTTGCCGCGATCAAAGAAGAACCCATGTTTCCCCAACATTTTTTTCGACACTGACAAACATAATAATCATTGCTAATCTTAAATATATATATATATGTATATATACATTTTTTTTGCAGGATGTCATATTTATCCATCAAAGTGGCGCAAACTAACATCCATGAAAACCATTCATCAGTCAGCAGAGGAAGTGGATAGCAAGGAAAGTGACCGCACGTCCTATCAACATCACCATAAAAACCACCATAAAAACCACCATAGCCCCCCACATATCAAAAACAGCAGAACCCCCCATAACTTCAGCCATGGCTAAATCCCATTATCAAATCATTAAAAAAAAAACGTCCTGACTCGGCTGCACAGCCCCTGCAGATAAGGTGTGCTAAGGCTACCTGGCAACCTCGAGTTCGCCGGTCTTCACACGAAATCAATGTTACCATTAAGGATGATGCCAATTAGGGAGGCTGCATAATTATTTGAGTTATACTTGTAATTGTTTAACATTAGGATTCATAATAGTATATTAGGATCAACATTGTATTAATATATCAAGGTAAAATTATAGTAATTCACTAAGCTGAAATAAGGTTTTTTTGGTATGATTCCCGTGAGGTCGCAGTGAGGCCGTTATGTTTTACCCAGATATATGGATTAGCGGGAATTATGAAAGTGATTGGGATTGCTATTGGGATATCAACGGATATCATATGAAAAACCATTGGATTAACGTGGTAAATAAAACGCCGTAGTCACAATCCCATCCATCCGATAAGAAATTTATGAAATTGGGTATACCCCTAGCAATGGAATGATGCAAAATGACCTCCGGTCATGGTTGGTAAATGGCATGTGGCCGAAGGAAGTTTAGAAGTCAAATTTCCGACAATCTGGACAGATGGAAAAGCAGAGGCGGGAAGAGCCAGGGAAGAAAATAGAAGAAGAAAGAAGATCAGAGAAGAGAAAGAATCAGAAGAAACAAGATGAAGGTGCGCGAAAAGGTAGAATGTCGCGAAACACTGGGTTTTTCCAATGTTTTGTGGCTCCAGAGGGTCAAACAGTAGGTTGGCTAAAGAGGCGGGTGCGGAGCCATCTGGCGAGATGAGAGATGAAAAATTGCAGGCCGTTGTGGCACGAATCACATATGGAAGTCTGAATGTCCAAAAAACACCAGCCTCGGAGCACTTTTGGAAGTTGAGATGTTCAAAAAGTGCACAGCGTTGTGGCGGGAAGCACACTTGGAAGTAAAAACGTCTAAAACATCCCATTCTTGGAGCACTTTTGGAAGTTGAGATATTCAAAAAGTGCACGCCGTTGTGGCGCGAAGCGCGTTCCCAAGTAAAAATGTACAGGCGCAAGGAATTCTGCACCTTGCCAAAAGTGAGCAAATCGTGAGGGTTTTGTGGCAGTTTCAAAAGCGCTGGCAGGCGTGGGACATTCAAGAAGATCTGCAATACAAGAGACATGTTCATCAGAGATGTTAGGAGGTCAAGGCGCAGATTTCCTGAGAGAGGTTGCATTTTGGAGCATCAGATATTTAGGTTTGCTAAGATGATTTTGCGTGACAGGTGCAGCACTTCGTATGACCTGGCCTCACTTTTTCGTGGCAAGTGCAATACTTTAGAGGCATGGGATGGAAAAATCGCAAAACGCACTGGCACGAGACCGTCAGCTCGCAGAATTGCATCGTTTTTGTAGTGTCAACTTCGGGTCTCGCAGAATAGCTTCGTTTTCAAGCTTGCAGGTACATAGATCGGTAGATAGACAAACAGATAGATAGATAGAAAGACAGACAGATAGGCAGGCAGAGGGATAGATAGGCAAATAGAGAAACAAATAAATGGACAAACAGGTAGACAACTGAAACTACA
>Ga0126342_10000883_pt1:0-30000 | contig 37802 bp, 36 predicted proteins | sample Cyp1metagenome_FD_92528 | JGI IMG/M metagenome (GOLD analysis project Ga0126342, IMG submission 92528) | Coral microbial communities from Lord Howe Island, Old Settlement Bay, Australia - Cyphastrea 1 metagenome | ecosystem: Host-associated > Invertebrates > Cnidaria > Coral ... | reverse complement strand
TCCATGGATTTCTCATATTTATCATATTTCCCATATAACCCCAATCAATCATCAGGCAACAGTGGTTGTGGGCACTGCTCACTTGGGTACCTGTAATTTGACCATACTGGCCGTGTTTTATGGGATGTACAACATTAAACAACCAACCATATGTATGTAATTACGTATGCAGAATAGAAGTATATGAATACAGTAACTATGTATATGATTTGATAATGTATGGATATGTTGTATGAGATATGTTAGAAGTCATCTATTGTTGGTGGTGTGTCATGGGGGTTTAATGGGGAAACCAACCGCAGTGGCAAAAAACACTGAATATATCTGAATATAAGTAACCAACAATAACAAATTATGAAATATTACCAGCCAAATATGGTGTATATATATATAGAATATAGCTATAGCCAAATCTAGGCTACAATAGGAGTCAAACCATAGGAATCATCTACTACAGATAGACCTTGCATCCACCGGTTGCGGCTAAGGCAGAAAAGAACCTACTGGTAAAGCTTCAACGCTGAGAACAAAATCGATTCAAAAGAAACCTTTGCTCGATGGAATGCTGCTGTTACAGGAAGGAAGGTTCAAAACACAAAAAAAATGTTGGATAGTTTCGGCCCAATCTACCCGCAATGATTTCTAAATATTGTTCCCCGCAGCGGCTCCCCGCTTCAGCAAATGCCCCTGGATAGAAAGCGCTAGAAGTGTCCAAGATTTCCTCGCTGGGTCTCTGGGTCTCTGTTCCTCCCAGTTCCTAGTAAGTCAAAAGAGTCAGCATGCAAGGAAGCAGGCAAGCAAACAGGCAAGCGGCAAGCAGTCGCACAACCTTTGTCCGTCTCTCGGAAGTTTCTAATCTAAAATCTAAAATTCGATTCCATTGACAAAGTAACAAGATATGACAGGATCGCTTTTGGTTTACAATCCACTTCAATATGCAAAGCTGCATAGTGCTCCCGTTCTCCCGTTTCATAACTACTTTTCCAAGAATGCCAAACCTCCGATTTGCCCTCCACATCCACCTGTAGGGTTTTAATATTCCCCCTATCCCATCTCATTATACTGTATACTAGTTAACTAGTTGGTAAATGTTTCCCAAAAATATGTGTTGGTTCAGCATACCTCCTTCATAAACCTTACATTTAAGCTATCTTTAATGGCTCAAATAGATTTACAACTGTGGAGGGTGTCATGGCCTTCCTATAGGTTCTTGTAGGAGCTACGCTACCCTACCCGCAGTCTTGTCATGGACAATCCAAAGATGCCCAGGCTTGACAATGTTTTTTTCTGGTTAGGTTACTAGATACGAATCAAAGGATAGCATTTGTGTTTGCCCTCGGTGTATTTACATAGCTATGGAAAATAATCGTTTTTGATCATTTTTGCATGTATATCACTGGTGACTGTTTCCATAGTCCTGTTCAAATATATACCAGATGCTATTCAAGCGACAAATTTCACTAGGCTTCTGGAAGGGGAATTCCGAAATTCCTGAGGTTTTGGATATAAAAGCGACGTCAAAACAATCGCCACCCAACAAGTGCTGCGACTCAAAAGGGAATAATACCATGACGGGCTGTACAGATTTTGGGGTCAAAACTTCTTTGAAATGGGTGGGGAAAGCATCCCAAAATGTTCTCAACGTTGTGGACCCATTGGTAGTCCTAGTTTGAATCCATCCCGTATTACAGGGTCATATATTGATACATCACCACACCTAGAACTTGTGGTTTGTCTGAACATAGGATACTCCATAAAATTCCATGGTTAATCGTCACTTTTCCGATTTAAAATGCCATGGGAAAATGATGAGCCTAACTTTTGGACAGAGCCCGAGCCCGGTAGGTCGGTCTTTTCCGTTGGGATTCCCCGAGTCGGCCCCAAAAAAAGCAGGATGCACGCCCAGCAAGCCCCACGAAGAATATTCAAAGGACTACAGCAAGGAGTGACCGTCTGGATGTATCTGGTTAGTACTACATCTGAGGGACTGGAGACCAAGTACCAGTAGCTCCGAAAAGAGTCCAGGACCATCCAGATAAATTCGCCATTTTGGGTGAAGAAAGCTGTTTTGATGCCTAAGAGTTTGTCCCAAAATAGGGCACTTACTTCAAATCCAGGGGTTGATCATCGCTTTCCCCATTCACATATATATATATATATATATATATATATGTATATATATGTATATATATATATATGTGTGTGTGTATACATATATATATATATGTATGTATGTATAAAAATATATGGATGTATATACATATACAATACACATGTATATATATGTGATATATGTGGATATATAATGATTTATATAAGTATACACTGAAAACTGTGTGTCGCCAGAGTCGTCCAACAGAGTGCCCACGGCCCTGAAGAGTTTTGCGTACTAAAGAAGCCTCGCATATCATCTCTCTGTTCGCATGAACACGATTCGCAGACGTCAGGCTGGGTGGCATATCAGCAGCTGTGCAAAAAGAAACAACAGACTCGGTGGCCATGGGCCTGTTTTGTGGGAGCCCGCTGACACATGTTTTCACAGGCTGAATTTGTTTTAAAGCATATAGAATAATGCTGGTTGGTGGTTGGGCCACCCCTCTGAAAAATATGAAAGTCACTTGGGATGATGACATTCCCAATATATGGAAAGTCATAAAACTCATGCTCCAAACCACCAACCAGCATATAGAATAAAATGTCATCCAGCATAATAAAAACACACAAAACCTCGACATGTCTTCTGCGGGATGCCTGAGGTTGGGCGCCCACAACTTGCAACGGCTAGGGACTGCCAGCATTGGAACGACACGTCGCAGACAGTTGAAATATGCTGAAATAATTAGCCTCTGGTAAAGTAACATAGCTATTGAAAATGGCCATAGAAATAGTGGATTTACCCATCAAAAAATGGTGATTTTCCATAGTTTTTCGTATGTTTGCCAGGGGGTATGAAAGTCATTGAAAGTCCGTTGGATATATGGCTTTGTCAGCAAAAGTAGGGTGCCCCATTCCATCGCTTCTCATAATTTCGAAAGATTGCCCCATATACCGGAGAGTATCCCGCTCCGGGTGCACAGCCGCCCCCAGCAACTAGTCTTGGCCATACAGGCAAGTCGTGCACCTTTTAATTGGCACCGAGGAATCCGACGTCCGGACCGCACCATCTTGGGTCAGAAAAAAACACATTCGTTGGCAAAATGACCCCCAGTTGGATGGCTTGGGTGTGCATCCCGCACAAAGTAAGTGGTTTCTAATCCATATATATATATAACCCATATAATCTCTTGATAAGTAAGCGAATATTCCATTGATCTGACTGGGGGTCCAAGCCATTTACGAGCCGTAGGGCCCGCACCCCCCCAGATCTATGTATGTCCCAAAGATATTCCCTGAAAATCAATTCTCCATTTCGGATGGACTCACCAAATAGAGAAATCCGTCGGAAGTTCGCGCAACCACTTGGTTCCATATTTCTTCCGAGTGCCCACAGTTTTTCATGGCTTTAACTGAAGGAAATTGTGTTTTAATAAAGATCTAATGGAGAATTCATGGGAAACCCAATCATCTTTATGGAATATGTGATGGGATATAAATGTATATAATGTTTGTTGGTTTAAGTACCCCATGGATGTCATGATATACACCCTCTGGCCTCTGGCAGTTTGCTATGGAAAGCATATCATATAGCCCATTTAGTTATGATGAAACATGGTGAATTTCCATGGCTATAATCCATGTCTATCCATTCCTGCTAATTCCCATTTCGTGTCAGAGAAATGCCAATTTCGCTTGATTCAATGGCCATGTTTGTTGGTCAAATCCACATTCTCCTTTACTAAGGCCCCTTAAAATGTTGGTGAAATCATTTTCAAATTTGCCAAACTCAAACTCACCTCCCCAGATGCTAGTTATATAATAAGTTTGTTTCCCCAGAATTGCCAAGCTTGTGGGGAATCAACTGGCACAAAATGCTTGACAAACAGCCAGAAACGGCCTTCGGGTTGCCAGATTGGATTGGTTCATCATCCCCGTTAAGCTAGTATAAGCCACCAACTAACCATGTAACCATGAAATGCGGGTTTCCTGAAATTGGGGTGGTACCCCAATATCTGGATGGTTTTTAGGTGTCTAATGGAAAAAAACTATTAGAATCGATGATTTGGTACCCCCATTTCAGGAAACCTCCATATCTACCTTAAAACATCTACTATTTCTTGGTGCATTCATATCATTTCATATCTCCTTTTCGGCGATGCATTGCTGTTAAATTCAGGGTTGTTTCAGGTGAACTGGCCATCACCAGCAAACACGGCACCTTGCGAGATGCGAAGTATGCTTAAACAGTGGCCCAAACAGCACAATTCAACCATCTGATGGTTAATAGTGGGAGAACAATGAGGTCTTGATGAAATTTATCCAGATTATAAGTCATCCTAATTGCTGATTAAATTCAAATATCATAAATATTAATTAGTAATATCAAATTATATCCATGAAAAAATCCTATATATACACAGCTTGCACAGAGCATTCAAGACATTTGGTGACATTATATCCATTTATACCCTACATATCCATTGTATCATTTATATCCACTGATTCTTCATATATCACTGATTGGTGGTATACCTACCCCCTCTGAAAAATATGAGTTCGTCAGTTGGGATTATTCTTCCCAATCTATGGAAAGTCATAAAATTCATGTTCCAAACCACCAGCCAGCTATGATTGAATATGGCGTTTTGAGGGTCTACTAACCCTACTAGTCCCCCGCGTTTTTCATCATAAATAGCTGGCATCTATCAATCTTTTCATCTCCAAACATTCATATCATCCCATAAACTTAGGTATCATCATGTGTGGTTTTCTTACGCAGCACGGGTGGACCCCCCAAAAAAAAATGAAAACTTCCCGGTGAAGGGGGCCGAACTCCAGGTGAAGGGGCCCAAAAAGGACTTACTTTTTGCTCTGAGGGATGTACAATATATGCAATATTATATGTATTATCTCAATATATATAAATATATATAATATGTATATAGGATATATGTATATAAATAATATATATGCATATATCATATATGTATTATAGGACTATATATGTTTATCATGATATACTAATATACATACCTATTTCTGATCCAAGATTTCACATCAAGTACGGAAATCTTCTAATTGCGGCGTCGCTTGAGTCGTTCCCGGTACAAAAAAAAATGTCGAAACGAGAGCATCCCCAGCTGCAGCCGAATGCTCATAGCCTCAACTCAGCTTTGCATTCACCCAATTTTCCGGTAATATCATGCTGGTTGGTGGTATACCTACCCCTCTGAAAAATGATGGAGTTCGTCAATTGGCATGATGACATTCCCAATCTATGGAAAGTCATGAAATTCCATGGTTCCAAACCACCAACCAGCAATGGTTCATCATCATATTCCCATTGGAAAATCTCTCTACCTTCATCTCAAACTAGGCTACCCTAGTTTAAGCCCCAAGCGTTTCTCACCAGTTTCTCATCAACCAGATAGAATGGGTCATTTTTCATGTCCCCATGGGTCACATCACCCAACCAAAATCGGTATATGGTCAATGCCATGGCTACTTTTTCAGGTGATGTCCTTTATATTCCCAAAATGGGACATTTAATGACCCCTGGAATATCACGAGTCCCTGAGTCCCATAAAACATGACTTTCATGCTCTAAACATACAACAAAACCCACGGGGAAATCACCATGTTTTTCGGTAAATCAACTTTTTTTATTGCCATGTAACAAAAACGAACTGTTAGTTTACCGGAGGGTATGGTTTATGATCTCATATTAACAATAATAGTAATATTTACCAGTTTAATATGAAAAATAACTGGTTTAGACATGGATTATATGTGTATATATATATATACGTGTAATAGCATGTAATTGCATGTTTACCAGTTGCAGTATAAACATGTTAAATATGACTAGATTCTGATTATCCCCAAGTAAAATCCTAGGAAGAAGTGTCCGAAGTGCCCGAGGCCCTCATCAACTCTATTGGAGTCCGGGAACGGTCACGTAAAGTAAGTTGGGTGAATGTACATGTTACCGTACGAAAAAATTACCCTCTGGTAAACATACAAAAAACTGTGGAAAATCACCATTTTTCATGGGAAAATCCACTATAAATGGTGACTTTCCATAGTTATGTTAAATTACCAGAGGGTAAAGTATTAGTACTAAAGTACCTACCCTCTGGAAAAGGTCTACATAACTATGGAAAATCACCATTTTAATGGGTAAATCAACTATTTCTATGGCCATTTTCAATAGCTATGTTAGTTTACCAGAGCTAACCAAGGTTGACCCAGTATCAAACATTATCAAAATATGGAGGTTTCCTGACATAGGAGTACTCCTGAAACATCCATTTTATTTTGGGATGTTCCCACAAAAACCATCCAGCTATTGGGATACCCCCATGGCCATGGAAACCACCGTATATTTTTTTTATCCGGGGTTCCTTTCCAAACTTAGCTAAGCATAGGGCAACTTGCATGAAATCATTAAGCAACCTGGCTTGGTGCCCGCCCGCCCGCTTGGTGTCAGACCCTAAGGCGCCTGCGTGCACGAGGCAAGGGATGGTTTGGCGAATGTCCCATTGGATATATACATGTTGGTTCCGATACATGTATGATATATACTGGAAATTGCAGACAAGATGGAAACAAAAAGATATATACCAAATTACTGTTCTCTCTCTTTTGGAGCTTACTTTTCTTGTCATGATGAAGTAAATAGAAGATGAAATGATCAATGGCGTTCCCCATGTCTAGCGTGGTTTTATCTCTATATATATATATACATATATCCAAGATCTATCTATTCCAGGGTGACTTTGTATATACACAAATGTAGGTATGCATGCCTGCCTGCCTGCCTGTCTGTCTGCCTGCCTGCCTGTCTGTCTGTACGTATGTAAGTATGTGAGTATGTTAAGTCTGTATGTAAGTATGTATGTAAGTATGTAAGTATGTAAGGATGTAAGGATGTGAGTATGTAAGTCTGTAAGTCTGTATGTAACTATGTAAGTATGTAAGTTTGTAAGTATGTAAGTATGTTTGTAAGTAGGTAAGTAAGTAAGTAAGTAAGAAAGTAAGTAAGTAAAAAAAGAAAGTAAGTAAGGAAGTAAATAAGTAAAAAAGTAGGTAAGTAGGTAAGTAGGTAGGTAAGTAGGTAGGTGGGTAGGTAGGTAAGTAAGTAAGTAAGTATGTAAGTATGTAAGTATGTAAGTATGTAAGTAAGTAAGTATGTAAGTATGTAAGTATGTAAGTAAGTAAGTAAGTATGTAAGTATGTAAGTGTGTATGTAAGTAAGTAGGTATGTATGTAAGTAAGTAAGTAAGCAAGTAAGTCAGTAAGTAAGTAAGTAAAGCAAAAAAACAGTAAGTATGTAAGTATATAGGTATGTCTGCAAGCCTGTATGTAAGTATATATGTAAGTATGTAAGGGTGTAAGTATGTAAGGATGTAGGTAAGTATGTAAGTATGTAAGTATGTAAGTATGTAAGCCTGTAAGTCTGTAAGTCTGTATGTAAGTATGTATGTAAGTATGTAAGCTTGTAAGTATGTAAGTATGTTTGTTTGTTTGTAAGTAAGTAAAAAAAAAAGTAAGTAAGTAAGTAAGTGAGTAAGTGAGTAAGTGAGTAAGTGAGTAAGTGAGTAAGTGGGTAAGTAAGTAACTAAGTAAGTAAGTAAGTAAGCAACCAAGTAAGTAAGTAAGTAAGTAAGTAAGTAAGTAAAAAAGAAAGTGAGTAAGGAAGTAAATAAGTAAAAAAGTAGGTAAGTAGGTAAGTAGGTAGGTAAGTAGGTAGGTGGGTAGGTAAGTAAGTAAGTAAGTAAGTATGTAAGTATGTATGTAAGTAAGAAAGTAAGTAAATAAGTAAGTTTGTAAGTATGAAAGTGAGTGAGTCAGTGAGTGAGTGAGTGAGTGAGTGAGTGAGTGAGTGAGTGAGTGACTGAGTGAGTGAGTGAGTGAGGGAGGGAGCGAGCGAGGGAGGGAGTGAGTGACTGACTGACTGAGTGGGTGAGTGAGTGGGTGGGTGGGTAGGTAGGTATGTACATGTTTATATGTTTGCATTCATATTCCATATATATGTATATATATGTATGTATTTTTGTGGACGCAGTGGATATATGCATATGTATATTTTTGATTGTGTATATAAATATATATGTAAATGTATATATGTAAATGTGCACGATTGTATGTGTAGATTTGATGGCTAACAATGGATTGTGGGGCATCCTATTTTGGAGCGTTTTTGGACAATTCCAAATCAACGATAACAAATCGAAACTATCTATACAGCAACAGGATCGAGTGGATCTTCCTGGGGATTGAACCAACCACGAAGAATTCAACTTCAATGACATGCGTGGTGGCGCACGACAACAAACTATCCTGGCAATGGAAAAAAAAAACAAAACAGTTAATCATCTTCCATTGAAGGTATTTCGCGAGGTTTCGAGAAAAAAACGGTTCCAGGTTGGGTGCATTCCGCGTTTCCTTGGATCTGCCGAAAATCCGCCCGGTAATGAAAAATCGATTGCTGGAAATTGCTCAATTTTAATTCAGTTAAGTTCAATGATTCAATCATATTTCCCGGCTATAAACCTCCATTTCCAAGGAATTTCCCATTGCCACGTGTGATTATCGGAGGGTAAAACATGGTTACGGCGCCTCTAGAAGTGCGGCGCTTTCAGCGTTTCTGAAAGTGGACAATCGTCGCTCTTTTTTTCATCTTCATGCGAGACGCCATAGTCCGACTCTGTTTTTTTTTGAAAGCTCCCCCCAACTGATCCGTTAGGGAGTAGCCAGGAGCTAGCACTTCGTGCAACCATTACCATTGCCATATTAGGCAGCGTTTCATCAACGCAGCTGCGCTGCTGTTCCATGTGCGTTTAATTTCCGAGAGAGAGAGAGAGTGTATGTGGGATGTATGATTTCATATGATCCCATGTTCGGCCAAAGACCTGTGTGCAAGTTACATGAAAAAGATGTTACAACGTATTAGGAACGTCTTGCAAGTTACTTGACGAAGAGGTTACAACGTATCAGGGGGCGTCTTGCAAGTTACTTTTCGAAGATGGCACAAGTTACGTGAAGAAGATGCTACTACGCATCAGGAACGTCTTGAAAGTTACATGAAGAAGATGTTACGACGTATCAGGAACGTATTGAAAGTTACTTGCAAAGATGCTACAACGTATCAGGAACGTCTTGCAAGTTACTTACAGAAGATGTTACAACGTAGCAGGAACGTCTCGAAAGTTACTTGAAGAAGATGCTACAACGTATCAGGAACGTCTTGAAAGTTACTTGACGAAGATGTTGCAACGTATCAGGAACGTCTTGAAAGTTACTTGAAGAAGATGCTACAACGTATCAGGAACGTCTTGAAAGTTACTTGACGAAGATGTTACAACGTATCAGGAACGTCTTGCAAGTTACTTGAAGAAAATTTTGCAATGTATCAGGAACGTCTTACAGAAGATGTTACAAGGTAGCAGGAAATCGTTGTTGACAACGCAGACCACCGGACGCTATTACACCCCCCCAAACCCACCTCCCAAAAAAAATGGGCGCCGTCACCTAAAACATCTTCCTTTTTTCGGATTTTCAGGACCCTAGAAATCCTAGAATGGAACTAATCTGGCATATTTTTGGCCATATTTGGCGGGATTGCCGATTCCACCCTAAAATAAGCCTTACGATCCTTTAAAAAAATGGTAGGTACCTCCAGCTTTGCCAAGGCCCACGGAGAAATATCTGATATGTGCCACCTGGGGATCCTCATCTTATGTTCGATGCAAAAAAAACTGAAAAGACCGCTTGAAATAGATAAAACATGATAAAAACCATTTAAAACATAGAACTCGTTATGCCTGAGAATGATATCCCAATGTTCAATGTTTAAACCACTGTTTATTTTTTTAATTATCTGCCCCATTATATATCTTATGATATTCTGTAAATTCATATATATATATATGTGTGTGTATATATATTGCAATGTGTACCAGTAGTACCGCACAAGGCGGTGGCGGAAGTTTCAAAGATAGGAAACCTATAGGGGAGGATGGTTGCTGTGAATCACGGATGGCAGAGCGAAATAATGCTGGATCGACAAATGGTTGGACTGTTGGGCTATCTATCTGTCTATCTTTCTGTCTACCTGTCATCTGTCTATCTATTCATCCTAACTCGGCCCGAGACCCTCAACTTAACATTTTTGACTTGAAAATGTGCTTCGCGCCACAACGCGTGCACTTTTTCAACACCGACACTGAGGTTGTTTGCGAAAATGTGCTTTGCGCCACAACAGTGTCCACTTTTTCAACAGCTCAACTTCCAAAAGTGCTACGACACTGAGGTGCTTTAGCATTTTGACTTGAAAATGTGCTTCGCGCCACAACGGCGTGCACTTTGTTCGACATCTGAACTTCCAAAGGTGCTCCCATGCTGGCGTATTTTTTTTGCATTTTGACTTGAAATTGTGCTTCGCACTACAACGGCGTTCACTTTTTCAACAGCTCAACTTCCAAAAGTGCTCCGACGCTCAGGTGACGTTTTGACTTGAAAATGTGCTTCGCGCCACAACGGCTTGCAATTGTTTATCTCGCATCTCCCCAGATGGCTTCGCACCCGGCTTTAGCGAGCCTACTTTTCGACCCTCCGGGGCCGCAAAACATTGGAAAAATGCAGGGTTTCGCGACTTTTCTACCTTTTCGCGCACCTGCATCTTCTTTCTTCTGACTCTGTCTCTTCTCTGATCCTCTTTCTTATCCTCTTCTGAATCTTCCCATCTCTGCTTTTTCATCTGTCCATATTGTCGGAAGTTTGACTTCTAAACTTCCTTCGATTGCATATATCCATTGTATGCCCATTATGCATCATGATCTTACATTCCCATTATATTAGAATTACATTCTTTCCCATTATATTCCAATTATAGCAAATTATTTCCATATACATGATATTCCTATTCTATATATATATATCCCTTGATAAGAATATCCCAATATATCCCCATCATATTGTACTTGGTGGTTCATCCCACTTAGTACAGTAGGTTAGTTCACCCAAAAGTGGATTGACCCTACTTAGCCCACTTGATGAACCAAGGATACCGGTATAAGCTACTTAGGATTCGTGGGTAGTTCGCCACCAAGTATATATCATCATATACCCTCTGGTAAACGTTTACATAACTATGGAAAATCACCATGTTCAATGGTAAATCCACCATGTCTATGGTCATTTTCAATAGCTATGTTAGTCATTACCAGGGGAATCATCATCAAAAATAATTTCTTCCCACCAAGCTCCAGAACGAGATGCCTCGTAGGCGCTCTTTGACAGGGTCCAGCCACAGGTGTGAGGTCACGTTGCGGATACGAAGCACCTGGGGCCGAAAAAGGCCACGGGGCTTCTAACCGGGGTGGCTGGAGATCGATATCTTATCAGACAAAAATTGTTATATCCTTATACATATGTTGGTCAACTTTCTGTTAGTAAATTCGGTTTTATATAAATCACGTTTATATAAGCTATAGTTATATATATATATTATATATATAGAAGCTAATTACGTGTATATACAGCAACCTTATTAAATGGGTTGAACCAGCCAACAAAGATAGAAACACGTCACGAGAGAACGGGCACCTCCCTTGAACCTGGAGAGTCCCGTAAGGAAAATCAACGCCAGAACGCGTTTAGGGAAGTGTATTTTATCAGGTCAGCCAAGAATATGGTGTTTTACCAATGGGGTTGACCTACAAAAAACACTGCCGTTAAGCACTCACACTTTTGAACCGACGCTGCATGTAGTCGATATGATGTACACGGAACATAATAGGGTTTTACTGCAGGAGTTTTTACACGCCCCTCAGGCGAGCAGAGACTGCGGCGAGACTGAATAACCAATGAGCCGGTAGCCGGTTTGTTTTTCTTTGGCTTTTCGAAATTTTATGCCGCATTTCAAAAGTCTCTCTAAAAAGCTCAAGCCTGAAAACACACGTAGCAAAGCAAGGGAAGGCAACTTACCACGCTACACATCATATCTAGCGGTTCCAGAGAATCCAACGGCCGCCGGCCCCATCTCGGAAATACCACGCCCCTCGCCAGTAACTCCATTCGCGGAGAGCACCATAGTGATCTCGATTCCAACTCCACGAAGCATCAGGGCGACCTGGGCTGGATGCCTTTGCCGTAGGTGGCGATTCCGGCTCCAGAAATGGTCTTGCGCTGCTCTTGGGAGTTGGTGCCTCTGGCACGAGGAAAGGCGTTGATCCGGATGAGGCTGCCGCTCGCGCGGAGCTGGTGACAGTTTCGGCCGCCGTCGAGGTTCCTACGACTTCCTCCTCAGCCTTTCTTTTGTGCCTTTGCAGCTACACTCTGCTTTTCCTTCCTGGCAATGTTTTCGATCGCCAAGGGAAGGTTGCGTTCATACAGCTCGTCCAGGAATCTTTGCGTCCCATCGAAAGGAACTTGGACGATTCCGGACCATGTGAGAAGCTGCCTGTAGGAATTCTTTCGACCAATTTATTCGATATACTCGGTCTCGCTGAAAACATGTCGCCCAAACATGAAGCCCCATACCTTGGTCACTTTTTGCTTGAACAAAGGGGAAACCATCCACACCTGCAGGCTGGGACATATAGATCAGCTTCGAGAGACAGTTGGCATGTTCAGCATTGGCGGCAACGCCAGCTGATACCTGAGTCCTGGTGCGAGGTGGATCTGGCAAACTTGCGAAGGCCATCATGTCATCAAACATGCAGTCATTGAGCCCTCTGCCATCCTCATGCACCCTGTCGCAGAAAGTCACATCGCTGGCATATAGCGGTCTTCAACATTTTCATAGCCCATCTGCTTTGCCCTTTTGTAGCGATCTCTGCAATCTCTCAGGACAGACGACTCCAGGCTTGTAATGCCTCTTGCCCCTATCTCTTTTCGAAGTGCATCAGCCTGCTCACCTGTAAGGGTGGCTAGTAGCGTGGAGTTGACTTTTCCGAACATACCAAATTCCGCAAGCTTCTTCATGCGCTTCTCGAGTACCTTCGTTCTGCGGTTTGGTTGTCGTTTGATTTCACCTGATTCGTCAACAGGAAGGGGCTCGTATCCACAAGTTGTGCAGGTGACCTGGCCGCTGACATACTCCACCATGAATGGCTCGGCATTTTTCGGTGCAATGTAGACACGGCGCACCCGCGAGGGTGGCTGGTCACTGCGCACCCTGGTGTCAGCTTGGTCGGCACTTGCTGTGATCAGGTTGCCCTGTGCTGGTGTCATCCATGGCGACGTAATTGGAGGGATCATTGCCATCACGTGAGTCGAACACCTGACGTTGGAGTTGAGGGTTCTGCCGGCTTCTCCCAGGTACTGGGCTCGAGATTGCTCTCGGCGCGGCTCCACAAAACCTTGTCATCCTCAGTAATGCTCACGATGTACTGGGAAGGTATTCTTTCCGACGTGATGATCCCGTCCATCTCAGTTCGCCCGAAGATAACACCACCTTGGACAGCCTGCTTCAGTGAGATCTTGACCTCAACGTTCTGGGCATTTTCCACGCAATCCAGATCGATAGCCATCAGCGCCATAGCGTTTGTCAGAAAGGTAGACGTGAGCTCTGCCTGAATTCACGGTTTCTCCGCCGCCAGGCAGGAGGCCGTTTTTGGCAATGCTCTTCCAGTTGCTTTTCATCGTGCGATAGGCAACCGTCGGAACCTCCGCCATGTCGCAGATGGGCACGCCCGCAAAGGCGGCTTTTCGCTCCGGGCTGACGTTTTCAGCACAGTAGACCTGGATGGAGTTTGCGTAAAGTCCACCGGCTCTTTCTAAGGCTTCTTTGGAGTGGCCTTGGATGGCGCGGATTTTCACTGGGACAAAGACGCTCTCAAATTGTTTTCATAGCCGAGTTCTCCAATGCGAGCGCAGAGAAACTGAAATCTGCTTTTGCCATGCCGATCCATCTTCATTGCCACGCCAAACAAGTTGCTGACTGTGATGTACACATCAGGGGGCACTTCCTTGCGGAAGGCTTTTGCGTAATCTTCCAAATCAATGAACAGCTCTTTGTCCATTGGGACTCGGGAGCATGACGCAATACCCCTGCAAACCTTGTTCACTCGTGTGGCAAAATCGGCAAATCGCTTGTCCACGTGGACAGCTTTGGCAAGACACTCGACATCGGAGGCACCTCAGTTCGAGCTCGTATGCGACACCGTTGAAGAGGATGATGGGGACGTCACGTCCTTCGGCGTTGGTCACCATGGTATACTGGTACTCGGGAGGTGATCCTCCATCCAATATGCCTTGACAAGTCCACCAACATGTTCCTCTGGGCGCGCAGGCAACTACTGCGGCCGGTTCGCACTTGAGCTTGGGCCCGAAGGCGCTGATGGTGCAGCTTTCGATTTCAATTCAACTGTGGGAGCTGTGACTGTGAGAGCTGCTGCTGATGCGGGCTTGGGCAAACCGTCACCGGTGGCCGGTTTGGGAGGTGGTCCTGACGGAGCTGATGCAAACATTTTGGGATCCATGGTCTTGGTGTCCATGAAATCATCCGTGTCAGGTTGGCGGAGCTTCACCTCCTCAGCCGTGAAAGCCACCCCACGGGGTATGATGTGCTTTCTTGACTCCCCAAACACCAGCTTGGTCACCTGCGAGATGGTCTCCTTGTAGGACTCCGGTGATGCCTCAAAGATGAAATTCATATTCCTCCTGAAGTGTTCAAAGGACTCTTCCGGCAACCGGTCCAGCTCAAACTCCACCCGATCCACGTTCCATGCACAATCCAGTGCAAAGAGAGTTTCCGCCGTCCAGCACGAGGCTAAGCGGACACGGTTCTCCTCGGAATTGACGAAGTGCCATTTGTCCTTGAACTCCATGCCGTCAGCATATCCCGTCGCCGGGAGCCATGGGAACCGTGGATCGGAGCGGTGTCGCGGGCGTCTGGTCATCTCCCTGAACTTCGGCTCCAATGCCTTGAAGAACTCATCGAAGATGGGGTGGATGTTGTAATCAGCCGACCAGGGCGTGGTGGTGACACCGGCCGTTTGGAGGCCCAATTCCTTAGCCTTCCTTATACCAGCCCAAGTGTCGCTCACAATCGGCTAAGATCGTCGGCCAATGGCCGTTCGGGCCGTAGTACGGCCATGGGCGATTCCATCCTCCACGACAAGTTCATGTCCGAACCAGGCAATGTGAAGGTTGATGCGGACATCGTCACTGTAGCGCTCGCGGGCATCCGCGGCCAGTTCAATGCCTCACTTCACAAGATGCCTGAGGGTTTTGCCCCACATCATTTCATGGATGAATTCTGACACATACCAGGGCTTTTCGCTCCTTGAAGTGCTCTGCCAGGTCATACTTGCGCAGCGTATGCCGGCGACCTGTGATGAGGGCACAGCATGAGTCAGAAACCAAAATCCAAACGACGGGGCTCGGAGTCACCTCTGGCGGGCTCACCTTTTCAAGTTCGGATTCTTTCGGCAAAATGCAGAACTTCAGGACATCATTCACCAAGGGGTCCTTGTCACCGTATACAAGCGCACCGCCGAAGCAGGTGTCCACTCATTCATGAGACCTTCCACGAGGTCGGATGCAAGGGTACCTTCACCTTGGCTACGGACCACCAATTTCAATGAGTACAGGATTTTGCTATGAAGGTTGGCCCACCACTTCTTGTTCCTTTTACGTGTGGCAACATCGAGCGCGGCCTCACGGTTGGCCGGGTTGGCTGCGAGTCGCGAGTCAGCCATTTTGACAGGAAAGGAAAATTTGACACTACAGGCTTTCCTTTTGGATGCTTGGTCTCTCGCAGCTACCTGGAAACACTCATGAAGCATGTCAGTCAACTTGAAGGTGTAATTTTCAGCAAGTTTGAGTGCTTTACCTCGACTTGATCATGCTCATGTGAACCTTCACAACGATAGGAATCAAGTTTTGAAAGCTCTTTGAAGTTTCCAGCAATAGTCCAACTTTTCTTCAAAGGTTGACCGTTTTTCCCAAGAACTCCCATCATACATCCATCAAAATGGTGCACGGACATGAAACGTTCAATGAGAAACTTTCTCACCATCGGCCATCTCCAGTACTTACAGTTTTTCGAAAGTTCAAATGCTGTCAAAGTTCGTTCATCATAGACTTCATCCACAAGTTTGACAAAAGACTTGAAAAGTTTGGTAAACTGTTTTTGTTGCTCTTTGATTCTGTCTTGTCCTTCAACAGTAAGACCATTTACATTTCCCCAGGGGCTTCCTCCAACACATGGCAACGATGCATACAAAATCAAGGTGCGATTCTCAAAGTCATTTCTAAAATCTTTGACTTGGGAAGCTAGTCGTTGCCGACAGCCGTCAGTTGTACCATCATCTTTCTCGGTAACCCTGACGCAATGACAATCTTGACTGGACTTTCTCTGGGTACTAAGTTTTGAATCTTTGGGGCAACAAAACTCGATCAACATTCTGGGCACAAAAGTCTTTTCAGAGCCCGCCTGATTCCCGGCAGCCGTAGCTAGTTTTGGCACCTTAGTAGAGTTCGGCGTCGCGGCGTCGCGAGCTGCTTCGTCCACCTTTGTTGGGCCAATGCCGATGAGATGTATGGCATGTTGCCATAGGGCTGGTCGGGTAAAGGCTTTTGTGAGAATGTCTGCAACTTGGAAATTTGTACCAATGTTGAGAAGATCGAATTGTTTACATTCAAACTGTTGTTTCAACCATTTGAAGTTGTGTCTTATTCATGTGTCTCACGGAAGCTGATGAACCCGTGGACATGACTGTGATAGTAGCCTGATTGTCCTCCATGAACTTTACTTGATAGAATTCAGGGAAACTAGCCTTTAGGGAGTTGATATCCGCAACGCTAGAACCCGTGCCAACATTCCCATTACGGATGTCATCAATTTCGGGGTCGATCCTTGTGAACACAGCATCAGCATCGGGCTTCGCGGCATGGCGAGCTGGTTTCCCCTGAAGCTTCTTAAACAAGTTAAGTTGCTCAAATAGGGCCAACATGGGAATACCCTCAGCTCTCATACTGTGATTTGCGGCAACTACTTCGGCCTCGGTTGAGGAAATCGCTACAACCGTTTGTTTCTCACTGAATGCATTTAAAGGGTAATATGTATTGGGGCCTACCAAGACTATAGCACTGCCTGATGTGCTCTTGCTACCATGTTCACCTGCATGGTCTGCATCGGCGAAAAGCCAGAGTTGGCACTGGTCGAATGCGTCCCCAATGAAACCTTCGAGAAAGTGATGCTTTGTACTCTTTGTACAATTGATGTATGCTACCAACCGATGTAGGGCGACATCGCATTCAATGGACCATTTCGTCACTCGTGAAGCTAGACTCTGGGTGGCTCGAAGCAAGTCAAATCTGGCCATTCGCGCAGCGAACAGTATTTTCATCAAGGTTTTGCTTGCAACTGGTTGGAGCTTGCCAGGCTTTTCATCTTCACTGAGCGTTGGCCTTGCTATGCCAGCATCGGTAAATGGTGTTGGCACCTCTTTCAAGGACGGGCTGACTTTTGCAAGGCTGCAGTAATTTTCTACACAGGACTCTAAGGAAGTTACTCATGTCATATACCTCACACGGTTCACGGGCTTGGCCATGACGCCAGCTTTTGACTTCACGGCATGGCCTACCCCCTGAACTTAGAGGATTTTGCTTCCTTCTTTGCTTCACGTTTGTCGCGATGAGGTCCTGGTCTGGCTTTGCTTGCCATTGCAAACTGCTTGAACTTGTCTGGTCCGTCCTGCCCATAACAGAAAACTGTTTTTCTGGTCCAAAATTCATTTGTTTGATTGCTAGATGTTTTCCTATCATCGTGCAAACATCATAGCCCCCCTGATTGTTCCCGTCGGTGATGCTAGGACAACCTTTTAGTGCGACCCTTTTGTCAAAGAAAGTTATGCGACTTGAATTCAGACAGGTAAACTCTCCCCCCTCATCACCCGGCTGGTACAATCGTTTTCGGGGTTGGACGTGATGTCTGATCCATGCTTGGTGTGCTTCATCATGTTCCCACCAGTCTTGTGTTCGGTGCTGTGCAGCTGCTGACTTCTTGGCTTCGAAGGCGAATGCACATGGGCGTGCCTGTGAGGGCAACCGGATGTTTTCAAACTCCCGGTGCGTACAGCCCAAGATATGGCTCAGGATGGCCAATGTTCACTGCGGCCTTGATGCTTGCCCAGGCCTTTTCCAAGTTTGCCGAAGGCCCTGCCATTTTGAAGTCATCTACATGTACATCTACATATACAACCAAAAGACGGTTGAGTTCTTGATGATGAAAGACCGAATGCCAAGTCAGGCAAAATTTATTTCCAACCCTGTTTTACCACACGGCTGTTGAGATGATTCTCCCAAATACCCCCACTATCAGGATGACCATATAGGGCCAGCAGCATTGGTACCATCGGCTGCCAGCACTTTGTTTCCCAATCCTTTGGCCACCTGTTTCGAGGCAATGACAACCATGTGGGCACCCCTGTGAAGAGGGCTTGTATGTAGGCTTGGATTGCGTCTGCTTGCTGTTTCGAGAAACCCGGTTGGCTACCAAAGGCATCTAGCAGCTTTGCTGCTGCCATTGAAGCTGGAGAGGAGCCTAACTCATTGAAGAGTGCATGGTCCGAGTTCTCATCTCGCACATTATTACCTCGCACATTACTACCCTGAAACACTGTTCTGCCTTTAAACTTACGGCGGGGATCCGACTCCGGAAGTTCAGACCCCTTTTCGTAACATGCTTCAAAGATCCGTCCTAAGTGAACTGTTTTGCCTTCACGTCGAGCTTCAGCTACGATGTCTCGGCATTCACGGACACGCTTCTCATCCCAAACACCCTTGGTGCGAAGGTTTTCCCATTCTTTGTCAAGAGCGGCTTTTGCCTTGGGGTTGCGGGCTATTTCATCTTTTGATACAAGCCTGGCAACTGAAGCGAAGAGCTCGAGTGCAACCTTGATCTCATGCAAGTTCCTTGATCTTCTCTTTCACAAGTTCACGAAGCTTTGGCCGATGTTCTTCTACGGCAGGCGCAGCGGTCTTTGGCATCGCTGGCACGGAAAACTTTTGAGATGCGGCTGGAATGATTTCCCACGTGTCACCCACTAGCTTGGCTGTGGCAGGAGAGCATTGAGTTGCCTCAAGCTGAGCTGGAGAAGACTTCTTCTTCTTGCTCTTCAGACCTGATGGTGCTGACTCGCCCCCCTGAGCCTTTGCTAATGCCTTTGCATCTTCCTCCTGAATTATCTTCTTCCGTTCATTGGATCCTAACATCTTCCACAGGTCTGAGTCGATCCCTTCCGGACGTTTTGAACCTTTATAGTTACGTACAATCCAGTGACCATCCCAATGAAAACCGTCTGGAATTACTTCACCTTTGGGGGATAGCACAAGATCTGGGAATACGGGCTCTTCAGGTGCATCTGGCTCGACATCACTGTCGGCTGGTAGAGGCGTCCCTGGCTCGTATTCTTGTTCTTCCTGTGGATGCATGCTGGATTCAAGAGGCACGACCTTGGGAGTCTGCGGAATCACCTGGGTGCTTTCGAGTCAATCAGAGCTTTCCAAGGAAAGATGAATCCCTCGGATGGCAATTCCAACCTCTTTGTTCTTTGAATTGTCAGTGCACCCCAGTTGACATGCAGCTCCCAACTTGGCAACTAAATATTAACACTTCCAATCGTGACCTGGCTGGATGTATAATACCCAAGGAAAATTCCTTCATTTGAAGTTGGGGAGAGCTTACCTGCGGTGTTATCGGCCCTTTTGGGGTTGTTCCAGAATAACACTTTGGCACCAAATGGGATGTGCAATTCAGGAAACTCCTCACCGAACCTGAGCTGCCATGGTGATTCACTGCCATCAAGCTGGGGGCTTGCGTTGATCGCGGTTGCGTGATGCTGAATGGCAAGGGGCCAAAAATTTCAACGGAAGACCTGACTGGAGCAAGTTACTTCTGGCACCCTCCAGCATCTGGCGAACTTCGCGCTCTGCAAACGGCTTTGATGAATCAACATATACGATTGAAGTCTGATGTCTATATCACAAGTCTTTGATGGCTCTAATCAACTCAGGTGAGTTGTCAGTGTACACGACTTGAACATCATCTTTTGACCCAATGACATGATTCAGACCATCCATACTGCTTTGTGCATCAATGATGTGGTCCCCCAAGACTTCCGTTTCAATCCTTTTCTGACCACCTTTCTTTCTAGCTTGTGGGGCCATCATTCTTGCTCGTTGGCATGTCCTGCAAAATGGGTTTTTGGGGACATGAGTGTATTGATGTTGTGTGCTTGCAGCCCCGGCCAGAAGATTCTCAGTCTTGCGACTTCGGACGTACTCCTGCTGGGCATCGTCAGCGACTAGCTCATCCAACTGCTCTTCATCCTCAGCGTCATCCCTCTTGGATTTGGAGCTCGACTGCGAGGTCGGCATTGCAAACAACTTCTTCAGGTGCTTGTCCTTCTGAAATTGCTTCTTGGTACAGGCCTTGCAAGTGTCATCCAAAACCGAGACATGACCTTCGATCTTGAGCTGGACAACTTTGTCATCAGGACGAACTAGGATCAGTTTGCCGTTGGCAGGCCAGACGAAGCTGTAGCCTTGATCTACATATCTAGTTCCTACGGAAAGCACGGCTGGGACGTGATCTAGCACGTACGGCTGCACGGGATCCGGAAGTGCAGGCAACTTGACATCTGCCACCTCACTCGCCTCAGTTGATCCATTTGCTGTGATCAATGAGATCGGATGCTCCGCTGGTTTGCAGTTCTTAGCACTGACATCCTTCAGCATACCTTTGGAGACTAAGTCAGACTCGCCTCGCTACCGAAATCGACAAGCCAACTCACACCGGCCTTTGGCGCGGCGGTTGCAATTGACGGGAAACGACTGACATCTCTAAGGGCTTTGGGATCGCTAACAAATCTGCACTCTTTGCACGTGATGTCACATGTGTCTTCATTCCAACAACAAAACCCACAGCTTGGTGCTACATCAGAATCATGAAGCTTCACAGTTTCCTGGAGCTGACGTGCTCTCACATGCGCTTCATGCTGTTCAACCTTGGACGAGACAGGAACGTCATCGGATGTTCTGTACACGTTTGTTTGTGAACTCTCTTGGACGATGTCTGACGGGGACCTGACGACCTACAGCCTTCACCTCGATCTCGATCACCTGAGGAATCTTACGGAATCGGACACGCTTCATGCTGACGCTTGATCCTACTGAGCTCGAGGTTACCCTCGGCTGTTTCTTTGCGATGCACGCGAACTTGGGGTGAGGATCGATCAGACATGGAGCGGCATTGGACTCCTTTCCCTTCTTCTTCGGTGCAGGTGAACTGGTCCTTTTGGTGTCCTTAGTGGCGGCTGCGGCTTTGTCATCATGCTTATAGAAGCACTTGTCACCACGTCTACATTTGCCTTGGGCATGGTAGATACATGGAGTCTTGGCCATTTCTTCCTTTGACATTTTCTTCCCCTTATCATCCTTGTTTCCCTTTGAGGGTGATCGAGTTCTATTTCTTTTAGGGGATTGAGTTCTTGATTTGTCATCCTTTACATGCTTGAATGGACACTTCTTCCCCTTGTCACAATGGCCTTTCTGGAACTTATAGCAAACTTTGTCACCTTTGCCCCTTTCTTGAGACCTACCCCGACTCGGAGAACCCTTTCGGCTGGGATTGCCACGAGCATCGCCTTTGGCGGGTGCAGCTTTTGCGTCCTTCGGACCACCGGCCTTGTTCTTCTCTGCAATGCGGTTACGGTTCTCCCTCAGCCGTTCTCTGTCGATCAGGTTTTTCATGGACTGATGGAGGAAACCGTAAGACTTCTCATGGGCCTTTTCGGATGCACGATCAAAAACCTCAATGTCATATTTCAGCAACTGACTGGGACGGATCTGCCTAAGAAGGATATCCCTTAGCACGGCATCTTCAGGAGTTGTAGCCATACCTGCGAGGGTAGCGTCCCACTTCTTGACCAATCTTCTCAAGTCCTGGACAGTATCGCCTACTTTCACGACACCCAAAAGATCGTCAACTCTGCAAAGACTACCTGCTTCTTCTGATGTTTTGAAATAGTCTTCAAACATGAGCAATACATATCTTCCCCTGACTTGGATACCTTTTCGGGATTGCTGCTCCTTATAGTTCAGAATCCTAGTGGCAAGATCTCCGCCGGCTGAGCGCGTGAGAACTGCTGATAACTTTGTATCCAGCGTGAGAAACTTCCCAGGATCTTGGAGCTTCTTCTCGAGCTGTTCACGGGTGCAAGACTGGTCGTACACCTCGTTCAGCCAAGCCCAAGCCTCATCCGGACGATCGGACGGGCTTTTTACTTCATCCCTCACATCGTTCTTCCAATTTCTGTATGATTCTGGTGCTGGCATGTTATTCAACTTGATGATTTCAGCTTGCTTAGTCTTTGGCTTATCCTTTTCGTCCCTTTGGGTCAAGGCTTTCACCAATTCAATAAGATCTGAAGCTCCCACCACCTGTTGTTGTTTGCCTACACTCTTTGGGGAATCATTTGGGGGAGTCTTGATTGGCTCAGTTGGAGTCATGAAACCTGATAACGTCGGCAAATGAAGCTTGTTATTTCTGACAGCTGGGTCGGGAGGAGCACCACCTTTGAGCAGCTCATCCAACCGTGCTTTGGCCTCTTGTGCCAACACACCAGGCGATTTGATTTCTAGGATCGGCTCGTTCTCGGCTTTTGCAGAGGATGCATCCGGTGCTCTCGGAGTAGCAATATTGAAGGTCGGCACGCCGGCATGGGCGGCTGGCTCAGCTTTCGGGACGGATGCTTTCGGCACGGATGCTGGTTGCGCTTTGGCAACATGATTCAGCTGATCCTGCAAGTCATCGATCTGGTCCTGAAGGCTAAGGTTTTGTGCCGCTGCTTCATTGATCTTTTCTGACATTTCCCGTTTGTAGTTTTCGAATTCCGCTTTCAACTGAATGAAACGGGCTTGCTCAGTTGCAGCTTGTTCCTCATATTGCTTTTTCGCGGTAGCTATGGCAGTCCTAGTTTGCTCAACTGTTTGTGCATAGGGGGGCTTCAAATTGCTGATACGCTGCCTTTCCTCTGCAATCTTGAGCTCATGCTTGGTGTTTGCGTCTACTTTGAATTCCTCGACCATAGCATCGTGAGTTGCCCGAGCCTGATTCAATCTAACCTCTAGTTCATCACCTCTCTTTCTTTCCTCAGCTATTGCCGTAATTGCTTTCGCCTCTACGTCCTGCAACCTTTGCCCATGTTCCTGCTCTTGCATTGCGAGCCTACTTGACCAATCATTTTTGATCGAGTCAACTACTCCATGCGTTATCTGAAGGCGCCTTTGTTCAGCTTCCCTCATGACTTGCAGCGCGTTTCCACTTGTAATCTGTGCAAGGTTGTTTTGTATGAACGTGAAGTATGGAACCACAGGCTGATAGATAGTTTCATCATCCATGGGCTCGAAGTCACCCCCGGCTGCGATAGGCACAGCACCGGATGGACCTGACCCTGGGATGGCGAGAGGAAGGTCAGATGGGGTCCCCATGGCAAAGTGGTGAGACTACGGCTGATAACCTGTATTTTATCAGGTCAGCCAAGAATATGGTGTATTACCGATGGGGTTGACCTACAACAAACACTGCCGTTAAGCACTCAGCACTTTTGAACCGACGCTGCAATGTAGTCGATATGATGTACATGGAACATAGGGTTTTACTGCAGGAGTTTTTACAGGAAGGGACAATAATATCGGGTTGGTGGTTTCAACCCCTCTGAAAAATATAAAAGTCAGTTGGGATCATTATTCCCAATATATGGAAAAATAAAAAATGTTCCAAACCACCAGCCAGATATGATTGAATATGGCGTTTTGAGGGTCTACTGTACTAACCCTACTGGTCCCCCGCTTTTTTCATCATAAATAGCTGGTACCGATCAATCTTTTCATCTCCAAACATTCATATCATCCCATAAACTTAGGTATTGAATGGATCATGGCTATCAACATGCCAGGTGGAATATGGTGAACATCTGCAGGCTATCTCATCTATCTCTATAATTGCTGGTCGTCTTCCGAATGATTTTTGGTAGACGTCAAATACCCTTTGGTAATTTGACATAGCTATTGAAATTGACCATAGAAATAGTGGATTTACCCATTAAAAATTGTGATTTTCCATTGTTATGTAAACGTTTACCAGGCCGGGTAAACCGGCAAATGGCCATTGGATCTTAGATCTTCCTGGTTTTCACGACACAAAACTCGTTGCTAGTTCTGGATGTTGCCCCGAGTTATGGCATCCCTTGGCAGAACTGGATCCAGCTTTATGGTAGTGAAAAATATCAAAAATATCCACATCCGATATCATAGAATTCCAGAAAATATCATAGAATATCCCATTTGTAACTAATTCATAAGGCTATCCCCAAATCCATTTTTCTTCTCGCCTCTTCCGGATCCACCAGGAAGGTCTTCATCCTTGGGGAGAAAAAGAACATGGGAGAACGCAAGGGCCGCAAGTTCGCAAGGGGATAATGATGAGATCTTGAAAATATCTTGGGTCTGAGGATGTGATGATAAAGCTGTTCTTTTCAATGATTTAACAAGCATCTATATGATTTCTATAGGATTTCTATCATGATATCACAAAAAAAAACAAGTTGGATGTACAAATTAGATCATCAACATGTTTTCGACAACAAGAAATACCCTTCGGTGTCATCAAACACGGCAACGGGAAATCCCCATTGCCTGAGCACTTGAATGGGAAAAAGCTTGGGAGTTGACCCATCAGCATTAAAAAATAGGTATACCCGCCGGTAATCAAACGTGGCAAGGGCAAATCACCAATGAATAGTTGATCTTCCCATTAAAAACCGGCATCGATAGATGATTTTCCATACGTTAAAAAAAGACTGGAAGGTCATTGCAGGAGCTGTGGACGTCTGTGAGTCCCACTCAGGAGCCACCCCAGAATTCCAGGTCGTCCAAGTGGCTCTCCTTTCCCTTTGATTTCCCTGGCGCGCAGATGCGGTGTGAAGGAAAGCCCGCCCCGATCCCAAAACAGTCTGGGAAAAATGAGAACTCAGAGCTGTTGCACAGGAAATTTGCATTTTTTGGTGGCAATATCTACATATACATATACAGATATACATATATATATATATATATATATGGTACATTGTACATTATATGAGGTGTATATATATATTGCATATACTGTACATCATCATCATCATCATCATCATCATCATCATCATGGTTTGCCTGAACTCTCGTTGGGAGTCCAGGCAAACCATCGGGTCCTGCCACAATATTTCATGTTACATAAACATGTATCATATTCAAGTAATGTATATTGTTGTTGTTACTACATTATTGTTTCGAATTCCTGCTACTATTATTTATATCTTATTTCTATTGTCATGATTATTCTGTGTAATAAAATACTTAATCGACCTCTATATATATGTTGTACATAACATGTGTGCATAGTATAAGATATAAAACAATCGACTGTATTATATTAATATATTCATCATGTATAAAATTATGTATATATGTATATATGCATCAAAACACTGTATATTTGGTATGGCTATCCATCCCAGGAATCCCTATTACCGAACTGATGGCCATGTTCAATTTGGGTAGGTAATTGACCCAACTTTTGACCATGGCACATATATTGTCATTTCTATGTTTCTAACTTATCAGTATTATTGTTATCTGTGTCCTACTATTCTTGATAATCTATATATATATCATATACGCACAAATATGTGTATATATATACATATCAGACATAGATCATAGCTATATTAATATACATATATGATGACATATAACTATATATGACTATACGTATATGATGACATACAACTATATATGAATATACTTATAGGGGTGTGTATATATATAATATCATGATTATGATGATTTGTCTATTGTGATAACAACGGTGCTTTAGTTTAGTAAAACGTGGTTGGCGACACACTTGGCGCCTGCGACAGCGGCGAAAGTTGATATGTCCAAGAGCGTTGCAGGGGTCACAGGCAACTTTGAAGCTCTCGGAGACATGGATTTTTCCTGGCGATGGATGGTTGCGAAATGCACCAGGCAGGGAAACTATTCAAATTCCTATGAAACACTCTGAATGTCATGGGATGATGGTTTTTTTCCCATCGACCAACTGGTGATTTCGCGACCATCCACAGTAGCTTTCGAAGCCATGGCCCCTCGAAAATCATAGAAATAGATGATTTACCCTTGTGAACCGGTGGTCTTCCAGTTCGACTGTTAACTTCTCAGAGGCGTCTTGTCACAAGATGAGTGGTAAACCGTTTAGAATCGCAACTGTTGTTTTTTGGGTAATTTTCTAGATCCAGGTCTATGATTTTGTATAGACCATAAATGACCTGTAAATAACCTACACCTGGAATCCAAATGAGCCTCGCAACGCCGAAATAGTTGTAGCATTTTTGTGTGGCTCACTCTCGAATCCCTCCATGTCTTTTGAGGGTCCAAACCTCCGGAATTTGAGCTCATCTGGTTCCAGGTATTCGTACTTCAAACATGAACATGTGGATGCGGACTGCAGAGGAAATATGGATACACATGGATACACAACATGATACACCATGAAAAAAGCGTGTGTTTTCCCATATATTCCAATGATACTCCTGTTAAAACCAGCATGACTTTCATGGGCACTACGCACTAATTTCCAATATCACACACCGAATTCATCCACTGATCCCTTCTATGAAGCCCAGACACCAGGGCCCTCAAGGGAATTTAGTAGGGGCTTTACATCATATTTTTGGGGTGATGCATGGTGATGCTTAAGATCAGGGGGGGGAAATTTAAGGGCCGCCGGCCTGGAACACCATGTGACTCCATTCGACTCGCCTGTGGCCGGAGAGTGAATTCGTGCTAAAGGAGGTGACCTCATTTTTGAGGTGTTTGCAGAAAGCCATCAGGAGGCTATCTAAAGGTGATTTGAATGGTTTTTTTCAGGGAATTTGAATGAATTTATGGAGTTTGAATGAGATTATCCCTGGGTCCCTGGAACTAGCTGAAGATCTTAAAGAAATTTGACCATCATTTATATCTAGGCGGTTCAACTGCGTTGAGCATGCACACGTGGAGAGATAATTGATGAATAAAGGGTCGTTGATGATGGTAAGGGGTTGTTGCACTACCCCCCGTATCAGAACATCCCGCAAATCGTGATGGTGAAAAGTGCTAACATCATACAGGAATTTGATAATGAACAACTTATATCAAGGCTAGGTATGAGGTCAATAGCCCCCCCTGTCCTAATCCACTATGATTCACAATTATTTTTCGATAGTTTTCATGCTTAGATGAACTAATTATGACAGAATCCTCTTTAAGTAATTCATCAAACAAGGATAATCCCCCAAAAAAACATTCTTTTGGCGTTACAATCTAAAAGAAAACCATGAAAATCCCATTTTTTAAGATCAACTTCCAGATTTTCCTAGGGAAAAACGATTTCCCACAGATTTCTGTGGGACCAAGGCGGTCCCACGACAGATACTTCTCCACACCGTGTTCACGGTGTCGCCGACCAAGCTGTAGCGCAGCGGAGCGCGCTTGCCCATGATGCCGGACCTGATAGGCCGCTGAATGGTTTCATGATATTCCATTCATATCCATATTATCTTACTATATGGTGATAAACATGATAAACGTATCCTATATGATGGGGATACCCCCAATAGCTGGATGGTTTGTTTCATTCACAATCCTAATGAAAATCGATGATACAAGTAACTGGGGGTATAATGGGATATCTATATATATATATGGGGATACTTGGGCTGTTCATCCCACTTATATACCAAGTAGGTGAAATATCCCTGGTATTGTGTTGATGGGATAAGGTGAATCCGCTTGTAATTGGGGTGAACTAACCTACTTACAATTTGTGGGATGAAACACCAAGTAGACATGGGCTATACTCCTGTAAACTCACATAGATGTGGAAAAGCCACCATTTGTAGATCATGTTTCAAACGGGAAAGCATGGCTTTTTCACATCAATGCAAAGCTCTACCGAGGGGATTATACTCCAGAGCCAATTGAAAATGGGGGATTCTTACCCATAGGGCCCATAGGCTTGGGAAACATCAATAGCCATCGATTTGTTTTGTCATCCTGGAGTCCTGGAGGACATAGTCCTTGTTCGATCTACTCCAGGATGATTAAAAAAAAGAGATTATGTAGAAATAATTGTATATATACATATATATATAGGACAAGTAAGGTTAGTACAGTGAACTAACAGAGGTGAACTAACCCACTTACGATCCCTGGGTAGCTCACCGGTATAGAAACATCTACAGGGTCTACGTATACGAACCCTATATGTGTATATATATATGTATATATATATATAGAGAGAGAGAGAGATCTGAGGAAAACAAACTATCCAGAGAAGTATCTATAGAGACAAATTCTATCAAAATCTATATCAGTAGATATGTTTATGATTGTTTGGATGTGTATATGACATAGTAGTACTAGGGAAGGAAAACAAACTAGAGTCGGCCTTCAATGGGAAGCATCGCCGTGGAAGTCATGACCATGAAAATCTTTGGTTAAGTCATGGATAAATCATCGATCCTTTCATGGCGAGTTTCCCGTGCCAAACGAAGTTGGAGGGTGTTTTCGTTTTTGGTGAAAAACGAATTTGGGTATGTCTTTTCAAATAGGAGGTAATGTGGCAAACCATACAAACATCAACAAACCACCTCCAGTTTGACAAGAAATCGGCATTGGGTCTACCAGATTGCACCTAAATTTTGTTTTCTGTATCAAAATGGCTATGTGAAGGTGAATTTCACCCCATGTTGCCCAAAGATCATATCAAGTTGGTTCTATATCCCATGAATATCCCATCGTTGTGGAAGAAAACCAGGGAACCCTGGTGATTTGTGTGTTCAGTCGCCCAGTGACATCAGGTCACCCAAATGAAGACCAATTCTGATCTGAAACGTGTCCTCAGCACGGAGGATCCACCCCAAGGATATCCTCGTGGCCTGGTGCCCATGGAATATCACCAGATTCGCCTCTGGTGCTGACATAGGGACATAGATGTGTTCCCCAATGTTCAGAGCTAAATCATCGAACTAAATGGTAACTTTCCATAGCGATGTAACAAATTACCAGAGGGTGATACGGGTTCACAACGTTCCGATGCTATCCGATGCATATTCAGGTACCAAATGTTTGCCAAATGGAAATGGAATTACTTGAATCATCATGAATCGCTGGGTGGATTTCTTAGGACGTATGCACGGTAAACATCCTGATTTCAGCGTTTAAAAATGTCTGGCATAGCGGAGACTGGGGTTTTTGGTAACAAATGGCATAGGTGTCCGTCCAATTCGAATGACAATCTCTACTACACATATTATATATATATATATATATATATATATATTTATTTACATTTAGGTTTATATTTATATTTATATTTAAATTTATATTAGATGTATATATAAGATATTATATATATAATATATTATAATTTATATATATATATGTTATATATTATAGATATATACGATATATATTATAGATATATTAGATATTATATATATATTATATATATATGTATTATATATATTATATTATGTATATCTATATATATATATTAGATATAATATATATGTTAGATATAATATATATATATTAGATATAATATATATATATATCGGTATAATATCATTAAGAGCTTCGGTTTTGAGTCCATTCCGCAGCAGTTGAACACGAACGTTATTAGGAGGCTTGTGAAACGTGCACAACTCCTATGAAACGTGCACAACTTCTATGGAACGTGCACAACTGCTATGGAACGTGCGCAACTCCTATGAAACGTGCGCAACTTCTATGATTTATATAAGTTCT
>Ga0126342_10000882_pt1 | contig 37804 bp, 36 predicted proteins | sample Cyp1metagenome_FD_92528 | JGI IMG/M metagenome (GOLD analysis project Ga0126342, IMG submission 92528) | Coral microbial communities from Lord Howe Island, Old Settlement Bay, Australia - Cyphastrea 1 metagenome | ecosystem: Host-associated > Invertebrates > Cnidaria > Coral ... | reverse complement strand
TGATCAACGTAACACCATCAGCGGAACATGAACATTAACGTTAACATCCCACCCCACCCCACCACACCCCATAATCAAACAAAAACAGAAAAACACACAAAAAACACAAAACAAACTTTGTAGAGCCAGCAGCACCGGCTCAAGTCTTCCTCCGTTTCGAGACACCCCTCGGTTCGTGCACAATGGCCGCGACCGCTCTGGCAGTTGCCACGTTGTCTGTGGCCGGCACCGTGCTGACGCGGGAGGAGGCCGAAGCGTGGCAGCCAGTGTGGTTGGCCCACAGGCACCTCCGCCTGCACAACCAGAGCTTGGTGGCCAGAGGAGCACAACCCGCGCGGGCGCTGCTAGCCGCAACGGGCTGGATGTAGATCTCGTGCTGGCGGGCAAGCCTCGAGGCTTACCCAGAGGGTCATTTCTTACTCAAAACCTCTCTGTTTTCCCAAATCAGCATTAAAACCCCTTATCAGCACTATAGCCCCTTTGACATTGCAGCCATAAAAACTAAATATTTGGTGGGTTTCCCCGTAGTCAATAATTTGTAGATATTACAGGGGCAAAAAAATGCAAACTTTGCCACCGCGCATGTTAGACACAGTGTCACCCCCCACCAACAGCCAAAGAGCGAATGGCTAATTGTTTTTTGCTTCTGCACACGCATCAGCCTCAAAGAAGCGCAAATCATGCAAAATCCGATCCGTGAATTTTCACGGGTCTTTAGCGCCGATATGGGTGGATTTAACGCCGAATTCTCGGAAAATTCTCGGGCGCAGGGTGTCAAACACCTGAAACAAGACGGCTAAATCATAAAACATATTTGACAATCTAGTCTCAGGGCTCACACACCCGACGGCAACAATTGATCGTGACAAAGTCTTTCAAACCATGCACGCGCCAGCACGCCAAAGGTCGGGAGAGCCGTCGACGAGCCAAGTCGCGTCAAGGCGCCAAACGACGTGAGAACGAGAAAAACATCGGCGGAGCTGCCAGCTGCCTCCCGGAACCTTCTCCGGAACCTTCTGTGGAACCTGACCTGGCTCTGCACCAAAGCCTCCCAGACTTCTCCGGAACCTTCGGAACCTTCTCTGGAACCTCGTTGAACCTGACCCAGCGCCTGCAGCAGTGCACACCAGAGCTATTCTGGGCTGAAGACCCCATTAGCTTACGCTGCTGCCGAAAAAAACACCAAAAAGACAACAAAACAGCTAGGCGCCCTGCAGCGCCCATGGCAACTACTGTATACCAGCAGAACCCGCACGAGGCGGGTGGCGGAAGTTTCCAGCAGCAAGCAATTTACACTATAGGAGTGAAAGGCAAGGTTTGCCTATAGGAGTTGGCGTGAAGCCTCACATCTTCGAAACTCTGTTCTGTGAATTCCTCCTCATCTTGCATCACTCCTTTTCAACTGTGGCCACCACTTCTCAGCTTTTCGGAGCTCTTCTCAGACCATCTCAGTTCTTCTCAAGTCTTCTCACAACTCTTCTCAACTGTTCTCAAGCTGTTTCACCTCTTACCAGCACTCACCTCTTCCCACCTCTTCTCGACATTTCTCAACTTATGTATATATATATATATTGATATGTCTATATACATATATATCCTGTACATATATCCTATATATATATATATCCATCCTATTTATATATATATATATATATCCTAATATATATATATATATTAGGATATATATATATACACATAATATCCTATCTACAATCATGTCTCTCCTTCTTGGTGTTTGACTGTTTCTTAACCATTTTGCAGGTGTGGCGCTTGTGGGTCTGCAAATGCAGAATTTGCTTGCTCGCGATGCAAGGTCGGCGCGCCAAATCATCGGGAAGTAAAACCATAATTGGATACACATAACATTACATCAAACAAATATATTACTGCTTAGGATATTCAGTTGGATAGTGTTCTTTGTACAATAGGTGATTATGACAGACTTATAAGTTGGTCCTGTTATCGATTGTCGCTTCCCTCTTTTTTCAACCAGACCTCACCATATTTCTATGAGTTTCTATGTATTTTTGTGTAATCCTTGGACATTTGGACATTTGTAGTGTTCAGGTGCAGTTTCAGAGACTCTGAGGCCGCAAGATATTGCAGTCAGGAGTGCTTTCGCGCAGCCTGGCCATCTCATAAGGCAATGTCAAGTCCCAGCTGTGCACGGGTCAGTCTTGTGTTGAACTCCTCATGTCTGCTAGGTTTTTTGCGGCCAAGTACGGAAGGTGCAAAACATGGATGTGGTTCAAGATGATCTCCCAATCTGTACTTATCTGTATCCGTATGATTCCCTGCGTGGTATGGACATGTGTGGACGTGATGTGGTCAGATCCGAGTCCCATTCCTTCTCTAGCAGCAGGCGGAAGCACCTTTGCCGGAGCCGACGGAGCCAAAGAGCCCGTGGCCTTCGCGGCTCGGTTTCACAATTTGTTGATCTTTGGTCAAATTTTGTTGATCGTTTGACCTTGTTTGACCTTCGTTCCTTCGTTTCGGATGGGATCGGGATGGTTTGGGATGGGTTCTGGAACCCAGGCCGCTTCTGGGTTCAAGCCTTGCAAAGCCATCAAAGCCTGTTTCTTACCCTCTTCTGATCATTTCTGCTCCAGGAAAGTGCTGTTGAATGAAATTTGTAACTATCTGTAGCTGTTTGATGCTGTTTGATTCTTTTCCAAAGGCGACTCGCCTTCATCGACTTCTGGCCTGGCTTCGAGGACATTTACATCTTCCGCAGCTTCACAATCTTCACATGTTGCAGCAGTTTGCTGCGAAATTCGAATGAAGAACAAAGTTCGGTAGAATTGTGCTGTCTCCATGTCATTTCACTGATGAAAACAGCTGATCCTTGATGATTGATAACTTTCTTCAGGACAACACTGACCCCTGGTTTCGTAAGGCACAGTCGCTGTGCTGCCGTAGTATTTGAATCTCTCTTACCAGCCTTGCTGCTACCAATTGTAGGGTCAGTCTTCATGAGATCCAAGAGTGTAAGGACTGGTTCCAGACGAACCTGAAGGGTGTGGAGGTCGTTGATGTTTCGGTTTGGCTCTTAGGAATCCCACTTGCACAAAGTTGAAAGTGTCGAAAGTGTCCTGTCTTTTTGATTCCACACTTTGCTGAAAAAATCGACCCTAAGTGGCAATGGCAGAGGGGGACATGTAGCTAGGACAGCCCAAATGTCATCATGTTCAGCATGCGGGACGCTTAGACCGTCTAGAGAATGATACCCCCCATGTCGCAGAGCATGGTGGTGCTTTGCTGTGCTGTGATGTGCAGTGTCTATCTTGATCTGATATCCTTATGGCTCCATGCTGAGTCATGCTGGGCAAGGTTTGGTACAAGGTTTCGGCAATTCCTCTCCGGATGTGCTGCTAAGCTTGTTTTCTTTACAGGCAGGTCACCACAGAATCTGGTTTGTTGGTTTGTCGCTTTGTTGGTTTGTTGGTTTGTTGGTTTGTTGGTTTGTTGGTTTTGTTTGTTTGTTTGTTTGTTTGTTTGTTTTGTTTGTTTGTTTGTTTGTTTGTTTGTTTGTTTGTTTTGTTTGTTTTGTTTTTGTGTTTGTTTGTTTGGTTTGTTTGTTTGTTTGGTTGGTTGGTTGTTTGTTTGTTTGATTTGTTTGTTTGTTTATTTATTGGTTGGTTGGTTGGTTGGTTGTTTGGATTTGTTTGGTGTGTTTATTTGTTTGTAACTGTGAGCCATTCGTCACCCCATATGAACACGCTGAAGGAAAAATATTGTGAACGCATCTGAACGCGAGGGTTGAGTGGATTGCCTGGCAGGTGAAAATCTCAGACCTCCAGCCGCAGTCTGAACTGCTTACGTGTTTCTTTTAGACAAGGATAAAAAGACTAAATGCATGGGAAGAATTGTCACGCTGCAAACTCTGAGGCTGATTCAAGTCGCAATATGTTGCAAGTTGCTGGTCTAATGACTGAGCAGAATGGAAAGCTGATGCTGATCGGTGGCAAGATGTGGCACAGTGTCATTTGATCAGGTTGGGAAGGTGCCTTTGTGCATTTCCTTTGATCACATCGACGTTGCTCCAACCATGCACACGTCAAAACCTTACACCAAAGTGGCAGCAACGCACTTTGTGCGTTGCATCAAAGTGCATCATGTAGAACAGGGTGTTGAAGAAGACAAAGACTTTGGAAGTTTCAGCAACAAAAGGTGCTTAGGCTTTGAACCCATGGTTCAAGGCGAATCCCTTTGTGGGTTTTCAACAAGGAGGTCTTCCAGCCTATCAGTGTCGAATCTTCACGTCTTCCCGCTTTCGAAGTTGTTTCTGTTGAGTGCAAGCGTGAACATGTGTAACACAGATGTCAGCAGTCTTCGCAGGTTCACGATGTTTTGGAAATGCATGCACAAAGACTCAGCAAGAAGCTCAGCATAAAGATGCAGCACGAGACCTTTCGGACGCATAGGATACTCATAAGATCCCGTTGCAGACCCACTGTGTTCTGGTGTTGATGGTTGATTTTCACTTCGATTATGATATGATGTTGTCGGAGATATCGTGTATCAGAAGTATTCGGCACATGTTTATGCCTGCGTGCTGCGACAGCAAAAAAATGGGTTGTGTCGATGGTTTTTGTCTCTTTCCTTCACCTCCAAGGTTCTGTTCTGGTATTCATCCATAAATACTGGTAGAAGTTGTGCTCGCTTTTTTGCTTAGAGAACTTACAGCAGCAAGCCGAAAGCCAAAATCCGTTTCAAACATGTTCAAACTTTACATCAGATAATTGCGGTGTTGATTTGATGATTACAAGCACTGCTGAGTGTTCCGTTGTGATTTTCCAGTGACAAGGTGGGAAGGTGGACTCGTCCATTTGCCAACGGGATGGGTTTTGCTGCTTTGTGGCCAGCAATGCTAGTATGTGACCCACGCTTGTTTGCTTGTTGGATGGCTTGGTGGAAGCTTGTACAATTGTGTCGAAGCTTTCAGGTACAAAGCTGAATGGAGGAAGCGCTTTGTGGAAACATTGTCTGCAAGGTTTGCTGAGAGTTTTCACACAGAAGCATTTATTCGGGACGTTCAAGATGCGTTGCTGAGTACAAGCTGTTTCTGTTCATTCAATTCACATCAGTGCAGGTACAAAAAAGTGGACTGTGGGGGGGATACTTGGCCATAAGTTAAGGCCTTTGTACGTTTCCCAGAATTCATGCAAGTCAATAGAGATTGAAAGGTTTCCATGTTGACAATATGTTATATGTTCACATATTTTCACGATCTTCAATGAATCTTCAATGGAAAAGTGCGAGCTTGGATTTGATCGGAATCGGAAGATTGCAGGTAGCCTTTTTGGCAAAGACTTGTCATTGCCGAGAGTTGCCGAACCGACCTAAACAAACGACAGCTGCTGAGACTTCGACTCTGTCGATTTTAGGAAGTCCTGAACAACGTCGGGGGTAGAGTCAAGGACGTTTGCGGATCATCTGGCAAGTAACATAAGTAACTTGGATGAATGCAACCCTTCCATACCCTTCCCCAATCTTCCCCAATTGACTCCTGAGAGGACAAGATCAGCTTCTTGCGTGGATATCGTTTCAACGTGTGCTTTGAGAATGCGTCACAGCCAGGCTCATTGGGTTCTGCTGCAGCATGCCAATCGTATCAATCGTCAATGTTCTCTAGCAGCAAGTTTCTTTCAGTTGCTTTCAGGTTATTGTACAGAGAAGATCTTGCACGCCTTTGCAGCTGGATGTGCATGGGCCTGATCTTTCTGATTTCAAAAAGGCAATAGAGATTGAATTGAAGTTAATCAGCTTGTCCAGAGCAAGGTGCCAATCTATTGGGGTGATCCACACGCCGGGCACCTAAATGGGATTCAAACTGGGTAGCAAGCACTATCAAACACTGTATATCCTAAGAATAGTTCGGATCTTGGAATGATGCTGATAAAGCTGATTGTAAATGGTAGTTATAAGATATTTTGCCATAACTGCTATGACTCTTTTTTAGTACCAGTAAGTCAGTAAGTGGCAAAATCCTCAAACCCTTTGATGTTCCAGGGCTGCCAACTCTGCAGGCTTGCTCCGCAGCCGATCATTCCCTGGCAGTCTTGCTCTTGGTTGCACACGGATGTTTGTGAGCTGTCGAGTGGTGAAACGCTAGGAGTTAGGAGGGTTATACTGACCAGTATGTATTTCGTGGATCTATGTCAAAAACACAAATAACGTATCCGTTTAAACAGAATTCTCTGGTTGGAACCTTAGGACTTCAATCCGAGGGCCTTCATAAGTGCAAGCCCTGGATCAGGAGCATGCTGATGTGGCCGATTTCCACGACTTCCAATGTTTTCCCAAACCCTTCATGGATATTCATGGATGCCGTTGGATGCTTTGTGTTGCTTCTGCTGTCAAGATTCAAGATTAGCTGGGTATATCTTTGTTGTATTTCTGCAGCACCCGCAGAATGGTCCAAATTTGTATCTGTAGACTCTGCAACATGTTGCGTTGTGCAGCGTTTGCAGCTGTGCCTTGGCATGTTTATATGACAAGGAAATACTGTATAAGGATGTAAAAGGAACCATTGAGGACCTGTGGCCTCTTTGGGATCTTTGGGATCTTTGGGGATCTTTGGGATCTTTGGATTTGCCCCAATTCGTACGAGAAAATCGAGAAAGGATTTCAGGATGATTCATGCAAAGCAAAAAGGATGTAAAAGATCATAAAAACGTATAAAAGAGCATCAACGGTCATTGGAGCCGGGTTTGAATCTTTGTTATTTTGACTCAGTCCGAGGTTCTTTGGCCTGTCATAAGCGCAAAATGTGTAGATGACTGTGACGCAAGCCAGGACCGGGTAGAATGCAGCAATTTGGGGTCACACTGAGTCTGCTAGTTGAGGATTGTTATGGATTGTTCACAGGCCACTACCACTTCAAAACGTGAGCAGGTGGAAGAGCCATAAACCTGCCAGCCTGCAAGCTTCGTTTGAATGGCCAATCTTGGGACCGCATCATCAGTATAGTATATACGGTATATAGTGCTTATATGATCGTATATATGTACCAGTAGTACCGCACAAGGCGGTGGCGGAAGTTTCAAAGATAGGACAACACTATAGGAGAGGCGAGTTGTTGTGATGTATGGATGGCAGAGCGAACCCACTGATGGACCGAAAGGTGGTTTGAGTTGTGCTTTTTGGAATGGTTGCAGTGGTCACCTCACCCACAACTGCTGGATGTAGTGTGGCGTAGTGCAGCTGTAGCTGTAGTTGTAGTGTAATTAGTGGAGTTGTAGTTGTAGTGCAGTGTAATTAGCTTGGTGTAGCGGCGTGTAGTGGAGTGTAGTGTAGTGTAGTGTAGTTGTCGTTGTAGCTGTAGTTTGTGTAGCTGTAGTGTAGTGCAGCGCAGCGCAGCGCAGTGTAGTGTAGTGTAGTGTAATTGAGTGTAGTGTAGTGAAGTGGAGTGTAGCGTAGTGTAGTGTAATTAGATGTAATTAGTGTAGTGTAGTGTAATGTGGTTGTAGTAGTTGTTGTTGTTTTGTAGTTCTAGTGTAGTGTGGAGTGTGGAGTGTGGTGTAGTGTAGTGTAGTGTATTGCAGTGTAGTGTAGTGTAGTTAGTGTAGTTAGTGTAGTGTCGTGTCGTGTAGTGTAGTGTAGTGGTTGTAGTTAAAACTGCTACAAAACCCTTACGTTTTGCTCACTTTTGGCAACATGCAGAATCTCTTGCGTCTGCCACCCAAAAGGACATCTGAACGTCCAAAAGTGCTCCGAACCCGTCAGTTTTTAAGACTTTTGACTTCGAAATGTGCTTCGCGCCACAACGGCGTGCACTTTTTCAACATGTCAACTTCAAAAGTGGTCCGAGCATGATGTGCTTTGTACATTTTGACTTGGAAATCTGCTTCGTGCCACAACGGCGTCCACTTTTCCATCATCTCAACTTCCAAAAGTGGTCTGAGAGCGTCAGTTTTTTACACTTTTGACTTGGAAATCTGCTTCCTCGCCACAACGGCGTGCGCTTTTTCGACATCTCAACTTCCAAAAGTGGTCCGACGCTGGTGTGTTCTGTGCATTTTGACTTGGAAATGTTCTTCGCGCCACAACTGCGTGCAATTTTTAATCTCTGATCTGGTCAGATGGCTCCGCACCCGCCGCTTTAGCGAGCCTACTTTTCGATCCTCCGGAGCCACAAATCATTGGAAAAACAAAGTGAAGCGCGACTTTCCTACCTTTTCGCGCGCGTGCATTTTCTTTCTTATCACTCTTTCTCTTCCCTGATTTTCTCTCTTGTTCTCCTCTTCTCTGACTGTTCCCACCTCTGCTTTTCCATCTGTCCATATTGTCGGAAGTTTGACTTCTAAACTTCCTTCGATTTTTTCAAGATCATTAAAATGATTTATTTGTCTCCATTTGGCAAGTTTTTAGGGATGTGGCATGTGCATGCATGGTTGAACCGTTAGAGCGGCAGTTGAACCATTCAGGGCTGGTAGAGCCGAGCCATGAATACGAAAGGAACTTGGTCCGGCAATGTCCGGCATGTCAAGCCTAAGGGCATCACAGACCTGTTATTGCCTCAAACTTCCTTGCGTTAGACACACAAAGTCCCTCTAAGAAGTTGCCCATGTAGTCCCTTCAAGTCAGTCTTCGGGGTGCGAAGACTCGCTTAGTTGACATTGGATGTTCTTGATTTTGAAGGTGAGCATGAGCCACGGTGAATCTTGGCCTTTGCGTTTGTTGCATACTGTTTCAAAGTTGGCATGCAAAAGCGCACTCTCGATCAGCAGAGTCTTCTCAATCTCATCATTCAAGATGCGGAGTCCTGACGCTATTCCCCCCCATCCCACAATTTCAGTTTCCTTGTCCACCAGCAGGAGCGAGAAGATGATAGTATGCTGCAGCTTCATCACAAAGGTGATAGCAAATGCACAGGGAAGCACGCAGATCCGTTTGCAACCAGTTCTCGGGTAGCTCGGCAGCATTCCGAAGATTTGAAATTTCACTTAAGAAGCTGTGTCAAGCAAACCACAGTGGCTAGCATGACTATATTGTAGGGTTTTTAACACCGGCGATGCCCCAAGGGTTGTTGATGTTGCCCAGGATGTCGCCCAAATGCTCTGTTGTTGTCGTCGTCGTCGCCGTCGTCGTCGTCGTCGTTGTCGCTCTTGTTGTTGCTTCGGTGGTAATGTGATTGGTGGTGTTGCTTCGGTGTATCTTGCAACCATCTGATTACACAGTTTTTTCTCGTTCGTTTACGAGCAAAACATCGTCAAATATATTAGGTGCCAATGACCAAGGACTTGTCGGACATACCTTAATATCGAAGAGGCCTATGTCATGAGCAAACATCCCCCTGTTGGCGTGGTTCTACTAATCCTATGTATATAATCACGCCAAATTGCAGAAAAAACAGAGAAAACATGTTTTACATGTGTTTCAAACAAATTATGCCAGGATCAAAGAACCCCTGCAAACACAGGGAATGCAACATGACTATCTGGCACACAGTGGGAACAGAATGACATGACATAGGACATTTTCATGAACAAATACATTGAACATGTTGAACATCTCCTAAGTTATGATGTGCAGCATTCTGGAAAAATACGCGCGACTTATGCTAGGAGTTCAATTGCCAGACCACTACCGTCAAGAATAAGTGGTAAGAAGAGATTTCCCTGCTTACTGCGCCCTAAAAACCCTTGATTTACTGCACCCTTGCTTAAACATGATGAACGCGATGTAAAACAGAACAGCGATGAACACATGACGAAAAATAATGTCAACCACGTAGAGAAAATTCAAGAAAATGATGAAACATGATTGGAGCGGCGTTCGCCGGGCACCGATGAAAATTGATCCAATGGGACCCACTAATTCCTATTGCCATCAGGTGAAGGCAGCTGAGAGTGTATTGAGCAGAAAGTATATATACCGGCTCAAAAAGAGCCAGTACGAACCAAAACCTGCCATTGCGTGAACAAACCACAACACACAGGACTTAGGAAGCGCTCATGGGAAAAAGGGCGTCCCGTGTCATGACTGATTGGGTAGACAGAAATTGGGCTGCCAAGTGATGCCAATGGTTTTTTTTGCTGTTTGCTGGATGTCGCTTAGTCCTATGTCACCTGCTGGCTGTTGCGACCTGCATGTAGATCTGCATGGGCAACCACATGACCTAGGCCTTGTGGACCTGCTACTTGATTTCTTCTTCCATGTGGAAGCGACTAAAAGTCAGAGTTCAAAACACTTAACTTCAGAGTTTATTGTGGGCTGTTTCGGTACAAATGGTCGCCCTTTACTTGGAAGTTTAATGTCTTCCAGTCGTGCGTTTCACATGTCCACATATTATCTTCAGAGGTCAGAGTTGCAGGGATGATCTGGGTTCAGAGCACTTAACTGGATTGCTTCGACCCGCAGTTCAGCGCACGCAAGTGAAAATCCCAAGCCTCTCTACAAGGGGAACGTCTCACTTGCGACTTGGAAAACCGCTCACTTGGGACTCTGTCTTACTTACGTCTCCTATGTCGCACCTGGGGCTCGGAAAATTGCTCACTTGTACTTCAGACCTTCTGCTCACATCACGTGTTGTCAAAGGTGGGGTGGGGTTGGGTGGGGTGTGAAAACGTCCTTGGCTCTAGACACAGGGACTATATCCTAACGCTAAACTCTTTCTTGCACTTGCACACCGACATGCCACGCTATCAGATCTCCTGACTCTGGCCTGGGGTGGGGTGGGGAAGAAGCTGATGATGCCAAAATTAAAATAATGCCGATGATGACGATGACGATGATGGTGATGCTGATGCCGATGCCGATGCTGATGCTGATGATGATGATGATGATGATGATGCTGATGCTGATGATGGTGATGATGATGATGATGATGATGGCGATGATGATGATGATGATGATGATGATGATGATGATGATGATGATGATGATGATGTGGTGATTGATGTGATGATGTGATGATGTGATTGTTGTGATGATGTGATGATGTGATGATGTGGTGGCGATGATGATGATGATGATGGTGATGGTGATGGTGATGGTGATGGTGATGGTGATGGTTGTTTTTTATGCTGAAGATGAAGATGATGATAATAACAGGATGATGTTGCCAAAAATGGCCATGATGAAAAAAGGTTTTGGTGCTGACAATGAAATATGTCTGCTGTTGCTGCTGCTGGTTATTACTACACTATTATACACTATTATTGTTATTATTTTTGTGTAGCTGATGTACAGTTGGTGGTGATGCTGATGAAGAAACATGTACGTTGTTCTTGGTGGTGATGAAGATCATGATGATCAATGGTGGTGATGATGGCGATCATGATGACCATGGTGGCGCTCATGATGATCACGATGATCATGATGATGATGATCATGATGATCATGATGGCAATCATGATGGCAATCATGATGGTCATGATGACCATGATGATCATGATGATCGTAATGACGATGGTGATTATGATGGAAGTTCCACAATAAGCAAAACTACAGAGTTAAGATTTTGAATTGCCACCAGGATCCACCAGGCTACAGCCAAACAACAACTAAACTCCAAAGTACAGTGAAAAACACGCGCTTCAGTGACCATATTTAGTTTAGAGATAACTGAGATAAACTGCAAGAGCAAGCGGGACAAGATATGGAAGAAGGAAAGACACTGAAATGTGAAATTTAAAATATTAATTTTGGAGTTAAGGGTTTTCTCCCGGTCATGTGAATTTCACTTTTCTGCAGAATTTATATATACTTCAAATCGAAAGGTGGAATTAACTTCGGAGTTTATACTTTTTGCATGTTTTTTCAAATTTCAGCGAATTTACTCTGAAGTTGAATGTGTCCATGTGCAGTTTTTGATGGAATCAGTTGCTTTCTTCTTTCGTTTGTTTTTTTATTTTGCCTCTTGTTTTCCTTGTTCTTCTTGCTTGCTCCCTTCTTGCTCTTGCAGTTTGCTTTCTTTTTCCATATTTTGTTTGCTCTTATGCCATCTCTTGTCCCCTCTTCTCTAACGCGCCCCCCCAGCTGTCGGCTGGGGTCGGCGGATATATGAATATTCTGGGCGCGTATTCCCTGTTTCACAGACATGGACAATCTGCCAGTTGCAGAGCCTGACTGTGACGTATCCTTTACACTTGCCGCAGGGGCAAGTATTGGGGGGGGCATGCCAAAATTGCAACATCGCATGGAGTCCCTCCTTTGTCATTTCAAGCACACAGAGATCTTACGATACGAGGGTGTAGTATGGTATCGTGACTAGCACTGTGTATATAGCAAGAGGACTCTTGCAAGAAATGATCTTTTGGAAACTCTAGCATAGCACGGTTTGTGATCTCTTTGGCCATCCGTTAGCATCACATGAATTCTCCAGGTGGAGTGCTGCGAAGGTTTGGAGATGTGTTTGGGCCACTTTGGCGGTGGCTGGAGCTACAGGTGTTTCGCTTCCTGCAACTCGTTCATTTTTAACATTGTTTAACATTGTTTAACATTGTTTAACATTCAGTGGAATAAAGCGGAAAGTTTCGCAAAAGACCTATGGCAAGCCGTTCAGCGAGGCCTTGAACAATCAAATTACGTGGACAGCAAGATCTCCCTTTTTTCATTTTTTTTCTCATGTAAGCATTTGGGATGGCATCCGTGGATGCTCGGGGCAATTGAAGAAAGAGAAATTGGAAAAGGATGGAAAAGCCGATGCAGCAAAGTCTACTAGCAGCATTAGCTGAGTCATGTTATGTCATGTTATGTCATGTTATGTCATGTTGATGCTGTCTAGCCTTGGTGATCAACTTCGATATCCCAAGCTATGCGCTCAGCTACGCTTCGCTCTGAGCCATGAAAGCAAGGTACTGGGACGTGCACGCTCCGGGGTGACAACCCTTATGCCTCTGGCACATTCCTTGAATGTTGCCCGGGATTGCAGCCATGCGATGGAGTCTGACTCTCAGAGTGGCACCTATTATAGATTTATATAGATTTATAGCAAAGACCGCAAGAACATGCAAGAACTGCCGTGCAAGGGCATTTCATCCAGATAACAGAGGCTATTCTCATAGCAGATCATAGCAGGTTGTTGTGCGTCCAAACGATACAACAAGCGTTCAACTACATTGCAAAGACTTTGGTTTCTGCATGCTAGAAAGAGTTGCCGGTTGTTTGAGCGCAAGACGACAAAGAATTGCTCGGACCATATTCAATCCCATGCACGGAAAGCCAAGGATTGGAACATGTTGCTTGGATTTGATATGGTTTGGCAACGCTGTGCCGAGAAAACAAACTGTTTCTACAGGTGTTTAGAAAACAACTGTGAGAGATGTGCCGAACATGTCCAGCTGAGGGATGGCTCATGGTCACAAAAGTGTTATAACAAGTGCGACATGGGCGAATATCATCCTTACTTTGACACCACACCTGACTATTTGAACATAGCTGCAGGAGCAGCTGGTGTGAAAGGCACAACCAAGGGTCATTGTTTCTTGATGGGTGTTTTCCTTTCTTACTGTAAATCAATGCAGTCAATAGTTCAATATAAGTCATTTATTAACGTTATCTCTCAAGGCAAATGTCGCATAAAAGCGGCAGCTATTCAGTCTTTGACCGTGTCTTGTGAAAGGTGCCATGGTAGGGTCGGCAACAAAAGGCAACAGGCACCAGTGATACACTGATCCAAGATACTCCAAGGGTCGGAATCAAGATGATTCGTATTCCTAGTATTCTCCACGTCCTTACCCTGCTGTGGAAGCTGCTGGACGTTTTTGAGCTGGCAGGCAACCCAGGCAAGAAGTCAGACAACTACTACCTTGTGATTGGGGATAACGGTGGTTGCGCTGGTGGATGCGACGGATGTGGCGGCTGGCAGCGCCTCAGTTGAACGACTTGAAGACTTGACTGACTTGACCATTTGATTCCCCAGAAAGATAAATATTATCATTGATGGCCTTTTTAGTGCTGTTGATTTTATTGTGGCTCTATGGTTCTACATGACTGACAGAGCAGTTGCTTGATGCTGCTTTGGTGGTCACGTTCTTAATTTAAGGGCCGTTCACTTATGCTTCCAAGCTGTCCTTGTCCCCTGGGTGGAGCCACAAAGGAAGCAAGTTGCAGCCAAGATGAAATCCTACGTGACGGATCGGAAAACTCGGAACCCAAATTCCAAGCTCCTGTTCATCATTCTGGTGGGAGACAACTTCTACTGGAACGGCGTGTCAGACAACCGTTTTGAACTGACATGGAAAGATATTTATGAAGAGCTCGCCACAGACTACCCATGGTTCGTCATTTTGGGAAATCATGATTTTGGAAATGCAGATCCTGCTTGCTTGTGCCCTTTCTTCCATTCACGCATGACATGCTCTGGCATTGGTAGTGGATGCGGTGGCGCAGCTCCATTTTCCAATAAATCTCAGACATATGCTTGCAATCAGCTCAACGTCGACAAGGGCGGTATTGGTGGCAACACCAGAACAAACTTCCACATCCCAGACTTCATGTTTTTCTACACAATACCAGACTTGGATTTTGAAATGATCGGCATGGACTACAACTACTATGATTTCGATGGCTTGGGAGGCAACGGCTACCGCCAAGGAGGAGGTGCCCGTGATGTAGCCAAAGCGTGTGGAGGAACGGAGCGAGTGCACGATAGTCTGGCCAGACTCAGAGATGCTTCCAATAAGATTTTGAAAATTCGCGCAGATGCCGCGGTTTCGACCAATGTGGCGATCTTCGGCCACTACCCTGATTGGGCTCAAGACGGTATCAACCTGCGAAAAAAGTTTTTGGACGAAGTTTCCAATCAACAAAGACCAGGCAAGCGTGTCTTGAACTTTTATGGCCACACCCACATCCAGCAGTGTGAGCTGTCCTCAGTTTTACCTCTTAAATGTTTGTGCACCAGCTGCCTGTTGCTCTTTGCAACATGTTTGTTTCAGTTGAGCATGAAATCGGCTCGCTCAGGACAGACATGCAGAAGAGGGCTACGATGGCTGCACTGACTTTTTAACTGGTGGAGCTGGTGGCTACTTGAAGTTCGTTGAGCCGTTGAGTTGTATCTATTTTGTACTGGTTTGTCGGTTGTCTACTACTGTAATGTCTACAAATTGTTGTATATCATTTTGAAATCGCAAGAGGTGATAGAATTTTCGTCGCCCGCATGCATCATATTATTATTATTATTACTATTGTTATTACTATTATTATTATTATTACTATTATTATTATTATTATAATATATTATTATTATTGTTATTATTATTATTGTTATTATTATTACTATCATAAGCGTACTTGCTGGCTAAGAGTCTCAGCGATACTTGGGAGGATTTGGCAGCACATGCACAGTTGTAGAGAAAAACACAACAAGCCAAGAAGTAAGGCTGCTGCGGAGACACTCCCGCAGGGTTCACTGCCATTACCTTTGGAGATGATGGAAAGCAGATCACAGAGTGCAACTTGGTTTGTTACAAGGTCAAGCTGACACAGACAAGGACTCAAATCGACCACGGAGATCCCCCTTGTCTAATAGAATCACAATAATCATAAGGGCCAGATCCGTGATAAATGACTCAAAAATAACTGTACTTTTGATGTTTTTTTCCGGAAGAATGAGGTCAGATGATTGCCGTACCAGGGGGATTTTGGTTGAAACTTTGGTGTCAGTTGTATGGTAAACACAATCAAACACAGATGCACCCTCAGAATCCTTTAATTTTACCTCCAGCGAAAAGGTTTTCTTTGAGCTGGTGTTTCCGGCCCGAAATCGGCCCTGAATAGTCCCGAAATACCCCAACATATGGCCCTAACATCCCCCGACATAGGCTGAACATCCTGCAAAGTGGCTCAACCTGCACCACTCCAAGCCGAATTCTTTCGCACTAAACTTCATAATTTTTAGCGCAAAAAAATAGTTCAAGAAAAGCTGAAACAATCTTAAACATAGCCTCCAAATGGTCCAATATAGGCCAACATAGGCACAACATAGGCACAACATAGGCCCAACATAGCCCCAACATCCCTCAAATTGCTGCAACATAGGCCCGGTGCTGGCCCAAAAACAATTTCAACCGAAACAAGTTCGGTTGAAATGCTTTTTCCGCCACCAAATTGGCCCTGCCCTGCCACCCAGGCCTGGTTTTATTACAACACTAGGTGCCTTCCCAATACCAGAGTCCTTCAACTCCGAGCGCAAGACCCCACTCCAAACTCCGGATCCGTCACTCACTTTTCCAAAATTTGCGTCTAAAGACATTGTTCATGCTCATGCATTGCAACGAAATATGGATGAGATTGAAATCAGTAGGGTTTTCCCCAATCCAGAGTCCGCAAGGGATCGCAAGGGCGTGATTGAACTGAAATCAGGGTTTGCAAGCTTGCGCACGCTGGAGGCTTTGTGGACGAACCTTGCACGATTGCGCACTGGCCAACATTGGTTCAGGCCAATGTCTCTGTGGAATCCCATCAATTCCATCAGGCTCAGGATGACGTTGCTTGGCCTTGGATGTTTGTTTCACTTCCTTGACGCTGTTTACCTTGGGGTTACGAACACCCTTGAAGCGCTTGAAGTTGGGGTTTGGAGATCCCATTGCCATCCATTGCCAATAATGGGAATGCAATGGAGCGGGCTCTCCAAACCAAGATGCATGCACTGCACTGACGTGTTGTCAAATTTTCTACGGAGTCTTTGCACTGCAAGAGTACGAAAGGGAAACGAAGTTGCCCGCAGGCCACGCTGAAGGTCCAAAAGTTGGTTCACATGATAAGGAAAAGCTGTGTGACAATTGCGTCCGTGAAAAGATCGCGCAAATACTATGAAAACAAGGTGAAATGACCCTGAACAACTGGCTAAGACCAATTTATATAATACGTGGGCACCTATAGATGCCAAGTTGTTTGGTTTGAACTTGCTCCGTACTTGAGCGAATCGAGAACATATTTAGCGCATTCACTGACTCAAATTCTGTTTTGAAAGGATGCCTGAGCGGAATTGACAGGGTAGTTCCTTCCAACGTTGCGGAGATACGGTGAATGATAGAATAAATACATGGAAATACGAGGTTAGGTATTCCAGCTTTGGGATGTGGTTCAGTAAAGACATGGTGTTGTGCCAACGCAACCGTTAAACCATGTCATTGGAAGTGTTGGGTCGTTTTATTATGTATTGTTATAATCGATTTAGCAGAGCTCGCTTGGCGTCATCAACACAAACAAGAAACGGCATGTAGATGCGCAGATACCTTTGGGTACTGACAGGGAAACGGAGATATCAACCCAGACACAAGCAAGGCAATAGAGAAGATCCGATGTATAAGAATGTGTAAGAATATGGGAGGGAAGAACCAAAATATACTGCGATATGCGATAGCTCATTCCAAAGAATGCTGGAGTTGGTTTTGCATGTTTCTGCCTACATCTGTAGAATTTTGTAGCTTCTGCAGCTGGTGATTAACCAAGGTTTGTCCCCACACTGTGGACGATCCACGTTGTCCTGCCTACAAGGGGCCCATCAAGTTGTGAGATGTTGTGAGAGGAGAATTCCGAAAATCTCGTGCTTCTTGAATCTTCTGCCAAGCAGAGCCAGAGCTCCCCACTTGACAACCAATTCCTAAGCGTACGGGTGGATTCGTGGGCAGCTTAGTCACGTGATGTCACGTGAGTCATGTCAGTCACGTCTTAGTCTCAGGGTAAGGAGCTGGCCTTCTCGGCTTCGCTGCACAAAGCGACGAAAAGAATTCTTGTTGGCTTGGTGGAGGGTTTGGTGGTGCATGATTTTCACGGTGGAATAGGGGGTTACCGTGAACAGACGCAAACAAGGGGTATATTATCTAACAAGAGAGTAAGGTTTCTTCAGAGATTTCATGACGATGATACTGATCAGGTGCTCACGATTTTGCCACACCGGACCTCCTCTTCGAGCATATCAAGAGGCGCCAATGCGTTGCAAGGCTTTTGGCACCTTTTACTTCTACTCTGGGACGAGATAACTTTATTTACTTTGGCATGGCTGGTCAAGTCCAGTCTGACGTTTGACATCTGGACCATTTCCGACAACCGAAGATATTAGGGAGATGTTAGACGTATTAAATGGTATTTAGGTATCCTCAAAAATCCTGGACATTACTGGAGCATGTTTCCTTACCGGGTCTTTATATTTTCTGTCAGGGTAAGGTGCTCTTCTCCCAGACTCGTGAGCTGGCAACTACCGGACCCCAGAGTCTCCTGCCCAATACCAGACCCAAAGACTCCAGAGCCCAACCTTCAAACTCCAGACATCTCCAGACATCTCCAAAGTCCAACTCCCAGATGCCAAACCCGAAAGTCCAAACTCCATTCTCCAAGCACGGTCCCACATCGCACTTGAAGAATGTGTAGATACGGTACTGGTATGTTTGGATCACTCGAAGATACTCGAAGAGAGAAGTCGAAGTATAGAAGTCCAGAGTCATTCCCACCCACCCGTCAGCTTGGGTCTCCAGGTTTTATTCCCCAGTATTCCCCAGACTCCCTTCTCTTCCTCTCTTCCACTCGTAAAGTGACTAAAGTGCCACGTGTACCACACTCACACACACACACACCCCACCAGACCTTCTCCTCGTAAACTAGGTGTTGGTTCCGGACCATCAGCTGGCCAAACCAGGACCACTCTTTTCGACTCCAACTTTCACACAATGTACTCCAGACTCAAGACTCCAAGACAAGACCTCAACCTTCAAACTCCTCCAGACCCCAAACTCCAGAGCCCCAAGCAATAATCCATAAGGATCCATAAAGTCTGTCTAAATATGTCTAAATAACTTTTGCGAAGGCGAGGACGGCGTGCGGGCTGTGGTTATTGCGAATTGTGGCCAGGGTGGACAACGACCCCAAGCTCATGGAGTTGGAGCCTTTGACTTTTTGAAAGGCCTGTTGTGAGCGGTGAATTTCAAGCTTTTGGGGTAGACATTCATTGAAGAAACTCGCACTCACAAGAAAGTGCATCATCTCTTTGAAAAGGGTGCAAGATTCCATCAGAAATCAAAACCTCATTTCAAATTTCAAGATGGAGTTATTGTGCGTATATATTGGTCCTTTAATCAAAAAAGTATGGTATTCCTTGAAGAATGTTTGTAAAGTCTTGTTTTTCTTCAAAAAAAATCACCTCCTTGAATCTCCTTGAGGGAGATGCAGTATTCTCTTAAGAAAATGAACCTGCATTCCAAAATGGAATCCTTTTACATACGCAGCACTCTTTCTGAAATAATCAAAGGAGGTTTAGAAGTCAAACTTCCGACAATGTGAATAGATGGAAAAGCAGAGGTGGGAAGAGTCAGAGAAGAGAAGAGAAGAAAAGAGAAGAAGAAAGAAGATCAGAGAAGAGAAAGAGTCAGAGGAAAGAAGATGCAGGTGCGCGAAGAGGTAGAAAAGTCGCGAAACACGGTGTTTTTCAAATGATTTGTGACTTCTTGACTTCGTGGGGTGACGTTTTTTTCCGCGTTGTGCCCTGCGGTGGGGTGACTTCATGTTAAAAAAAAGGGGTGCGAAAGGTCCAACGCTCGTAGTATGTTGTCGTATAGGAAAGTTGCCATGTGTACGCAACATATTCATCTTTACAGGATTTTCAAGGAATATTGCGTTGATGCACTGGAAAGAAAACACTTTTTGACATGAATTATGCATATTAGAAAGGTGGCTGTAAATTGAAAAACACGCTGCATATGGCACAGGAAGGGATACCGTATCATTTGTAACAAGATTGCGTTTTTTCAAAAGGAATGCTGCATCTCTTGGAGGGTTCCTCGATAGTTTTTCAGGGTATTGTCTGTTGAAAAAATATTGTACTTTTGTCAAAAGAAAATTGCAAATGAATGAAACATGTTTCTTTACGAGCAGGGGATACTTCATTGTTGCATTTAATATTACATTTTAGAACAGGAACGCACTATTATGTCAAACTCATGCTACATTTTATGGAAAAATGGTTCCCCTTCAAGGGAAGGCTGTACTTTTTTTAGGGACACCCTGCATCTTTTGGACAAAAACGTAATATTTTGCAACGGATCGTGGAAGGGTTCCTGCAACTATCTTAATGATATTAAGGTGCAAATGTATTTCAATACTCTTATTCCTGAATTGTGTGTACTTACATTTTGATCCTTTGCCGTATGACTCTGATGTATCTATTTAATTGCATTCAATAAGAACAACATAATTCACAAGTTGATTTGTAACCAAGAAATATAATACAAAATATGATTTTGTATGGAATTGCATGGAACTAGATTGTATCCAAGAACTTTTGAATCAAAAACCTCACTTTATGGATGTTTGGCAATTTTTAGTACATCGTTGAGTGAAAAGTATGTGCTTAAAAGTGCAATCTATTCATATTTGGATTGATGTTTTTTGGGATTTGCATGGATTTGCCAAAAAAATATAGTTATCTCAATTTTTTTGCCACTCACAACAGACCCCTCCCTTGATTTTAACACCTGTCCACTGTCCAATGAGATATTACTGTACAAGTAGTCTTTGTTGATTCAAAGCTCTGCAAACTTTCTTAAACTTACATGCTGAGATGCGTTTGAGGTCATGACAGTTATAGCCTGATTTCTTGATGTTTGATTGATTTCTTTAATGGTGGTTTATCTCGGTGGGTCTCAAGATCATTTGCGGTTGGGTTGGAAAGAGACAGTCCAGTTTTGTTCAGACCATTTGTGGTTTCCAAGGTCTTATTTGCGTCAACCCATCCTTGCAGACCACTGGTACGAGCGTCTCAAGGAGAGCTGACCGTTGAGAGATTCAGTTTGATTGTTGAAAAGAATCTTAAAAGAATCTTTAAAGAATCTTAAAGACATTTGGAGATATTTGGAGATATTTGGAGATTTGGAGACAATGTCAACATGTCAATGTCTTTGTGCTGCCTAGCTGCAACTACGGCCGGGCCTGATAGGATTGGTCTGCATTTTGTATCACTGGCCACGTTTATTCTGCCTGATCCCAACAAGATCAACAAGCGACATGTTTCAATGATGAAAAAAACTTGTGTCATGAACTGATATGAAATGTCCATCAAAAAGGCTTTGTTTCATTTGTTATGTTTAGTGAAGTGTTCTTGCGATTTTGTTTACTGACGCATGGCAGTCAATATTTTGCAGATGTGTCAGGCACTGGCTTTCAGGAGTTGCTCTTCTCCACAGTGCGGGTCTAATTGCAGCCATCACAAAAGGTCACACGTCAACAGATTTTGCATCATGCTATACGTCTTTTACATGATTATGTTACATGATTTAGTGCATGGCATTTTGGCTTGATTCTTCATTTCAAGTCGCTTCAAGTCACTCAGATGTTCAGGCCAGCAGCTGTGGCACTGCCTTTGCAGACTCAAAAAGCTTGGGCCACTGCTTGTTTCACCAAGACGATTCAAGACCATTCAAGATCATTCAAGACATTCACAGTTATGATGCGGCTGAAATTTCTCCTATTTGCATCTTGGCTCTTGCAGAAACTAGTCAACCTGCACTACAGGGTTGCAAACAGCTTATCCAAATAACCAATGAGTAACATCACATAGTGAATCTATCACATAGCCTGCAAGCCACACGTGAACAACGGAGCTGCTTTCACCCTCCAATTTGATGATCTAAGTGCACTTTCGTACAGTGGTCCACCAAAACAGAAGCCAAACTTGCTCTGTTGCACCCTGACTTTGTGGAACGAAATGCAGACCCAAACGTAGCTCACGCATGGTGAGTGTCGGGATTGTCGCTTGGAAGCAACAAGTCTGTTTGTGGATTCTGCCTCAGAGGCCTAAGATAAACTCGATTCAATTATGTCAAGTACTTCAACCTGCTTGGATGTATACAAATTTGTAAGTCACTGGCACCTTGCCGGCGATGCTGGACTTAAAGCAATTAAGCGCAAGCCAAGAGTAATCCTTCCTCTTCCTCCGCCCTTACGTATGTAATCCTCAATTTCTGACCCATATCCTGAAGCCCAGGATTGCGTTTGGCCCCTGAGCGATTCCATCGCCTAAGCCTTAATTTCTACCGCCTGCGCATTGTGCAAGCCTAGACTCAGCTGTATTGAGAGCCAGGAGTCACGATTCTATGGTGTTTTGCAAGTCTGTGAGACTTTGTGCATGCATGGAACTGTTGCATTAAACTACGATTTCAAGACGAAACACTGCGTGTTTTCGACGGATCGTGCGTTGGTGGGGGGGGGGCGAAAAGTAGGCTCGGTTGCGCGACCGCGGCGGCGCCCATGTCAGACCTTGGGCTACCATGCTGGTAGATCACGTGGCAGGATTTATTGCAGACAGGCCGCCATCCTGAAGACATTATTGGGTAGGTGACAAGCTGGACAGCTCATGTCAGACCTTGGGCCACCATGCTGGGAGATCAAGTGGCAGAATTTTTTGCAGGCTGTACGCCACCATCGTGAAGACGGCGCTTAGTAAAGGGCAACCTTGCCGCCACCATGCTGGAGCAAGCTGGTAGACAGGCTAGGTGCGACAAGACAGCGCGGCGCAGAGTGCCTTCGCTTTCAAGGGGGCGCCGCGTACCTTTCCTTGGGCCCCTTGGGCATGACACTGGCGTGGGCAAGGAGGTGGCGCTGCAGCTGCTGCTGGCATTGCCGGCATCGCAACCCGATAGGGCGCTGCCGCTGGTGGTAGCAAGCGCCTACGCTGGCGCGTGGACGCTTCTGCCACAAGGCACGCCCCATCCCGCGCCAATCTTTGTGGCACCCTCAACCCCTCCCTCCGAGCTAGCACTTTGCTCCCCCTCGCCTTCTAAAACATCAGCACCTTGCTGCGTCTTCTGTGTTCTCCTTTGCCCTTAGCTTAGCCGTACTAATAATTACGCGATGACGCGCCCAAAACTCGCCGAAAAGTTCTTAATAAATTCTTGACTGCGCACATTCTGACTCAGCGATTTTGGGGTTGTCACGCGCCGCACTTTAAAAGACATTAGTTGTTATCCCTTTATTTTGAACTTGTCCCATGCATGATCATGAACTCAATTTTACATTTTGTGTCTACTGTCCGTTTTCTTTTTCTGTCGCAGATGTCGCAGCATCCTGAGGCGGAATCTTGACATGGGGAAAAGGCCCATGATTTGCCAAGCAATTGCGATCAATGTCATGGGTTGGGATGGTAGGCTGTGTGTTGTAGACTGGGACGGCGGTGCTGCACTTGATGCTGCGGTTTAAAACCGGATATTGAAATTGGGCAGTCCCACCGCGCCATTGGCTGGCAGGGGGCAAAGCAAATCTGATTCCCTCAAGGCGGGGCCAGTCAAAACCATAGCCCGTTTCTTGCAACCAATGGGCACCAAGGGAAAACATGTCAAAAAGTTGTTGGAATGCTGTTTGGTTTTCATCTTGTGTCAGTTTGACACCACGTTTATGGTTGAGGAATCAGACCGCAAAAGAAAGAAAAGAGATGAGGCTACTCCACAGAAGGCCCAAAGCGGTGCCAAGTGAAATTTGTTTCCAACAGGGTGTGATGTTCCGGATTTGTTGCGGTCAAAGTGAGGCATCATTATCTTCAAAGAAGGCGAAAGAGGAGCATTGAGAATTGGGCGCAGAAATGCCTTGTGCCTTTCTTTTCGTTGAGCATTTGTGTGTGCGTGAACAGTGCTCAACACACCTTGTCGGTTGACTGCAATTTGTGGACGTGTTACCAGGTTTTTGGGATTTCTGGGGTATATGTGAGTTTTTGAATCATGTAAAATTCAAGGTGGAAAATGGTGGAAATCCCGTATAAAGGAATGACGTGATGGTTTCGGGAGGTTTTGGGCATGGTTGCAGGTAGCTCAAGTTGTTGTTGCATCTTCAAGAAACCATTTGTTTTTTCCAATACGGGTGCTCAGATGGGTATGCAACCATTGCTCCTGACTGCTGTTCGTGAGCTTGAAGGAGTCGAACGCCAAAAAGCCTGACCAAATAAACAAGAGCAAAGGGGATCTGCAGAATCTGAAAAAACAAGAAGAGAAAAAGGAAACCAAAGAGCCGATTAACCCCAAATCTGAAGATGCCAAAGATGAGGACAACGAAGAGGACCGTTTCAGGGGCGTGAGTGTCCTTGCATTGATGTCTTGATCTGTGCAGAGAGATTGATGTGGAATGATGTTACATATGATGATGTTATATGTAATGTGTTTATAGTTTGCTAAAGCGATATAATTATGGTGTTTGTTGTGTTTGGATATGTAGTTTAGACAATCTGGTTAGATGATTTGATTCTAGATGTGTTCAGGTGCAAACCATTGGTTTCACAGACAATTTTGCGGAGGAAAGTCGACAGTTGGATGCTCTCCTTGGCGATGCTGCCGCCTGAGTTGACGTCGACAATTCTGTGCCATCTCGTTTTGACATGGTGTTGCATCTCATGGAATGGTGACCATAGATTTTTGGCATCTCATTGCATCACGAGAAATCATGAGACATCATGAGATATCATGAGTTCTTGCCGTCCTTGGTTTTTGATACAAGTTTGTCAGCGATGCATTGGTGCTATACCTGGTTTTGAAGAAGGTGAATGTGTTCAGTCTCCACGGCACTTTTCACACCTGAGGCACCTGATGTTTCTGCTGAGAAAGGTTCGGACACAGAAATTATGCACAGTTCAGTTTCAATTGGAATTAGAAGATTCAATCTGAAGTTCAATCACAGACCAAAAGCGACTGGACTGGATCAGCAATACGTGTTTCTTTTGTCTGCTCTATTTTATCCCGTGTTCTTTTCTTTTCTCAGGTTTTAAGCGCAAGCAAAGAGAAGAGGCGCATCGCATACCACCGCATGCCATGAGGAGAAAAATGCTGAGACCAAGCGGCACCTCGCCTTCTGTGCTGATTGAATCCAACTGACGCAGGCCGCATTGCTACAGGTGCCGCCGGTGGAAACAGACACAGAATACGATCAGGCCTGTTCGAATCTGTTCGATCAATGAAACGCGATGAAAGGATTAAAAGAATGCAGGAGATCTTAGGTGTGCGTGTGTGTGCCACAGTGTGTGTGCAATTCTGTTTTCAGTCTTGTTCGCTGCGCAGCCCGACATTTCCACCTTCCCAGAAAAGCTTGTCATAGAGGCGCAAATTCTTTCTGATTGCTTGTCCTTGTTTGCCACGGTTTGAGGTTTTGACAGCATCCATTTGCCTGTCCAGGGGTCTTCCTACGACAAGCTGGATGGCATGTACAGGAGTGTGGGCTCAGTAGCACCTAAATGCGAACAGCTCCACATGGTGTGTGAGGAGCTGCACACACGTACACGAATACCCCCGTCTCTGCGTATAGTAATGTATGAATGTACATTGTGCAGAATAATAAGAATGGCAATGATAATGGTGATAACAGCGACGTTAACAATAATGATTTTAAAAGTGAACACATATTACTGTATTTTTTTTAATGATATATGATATACTCGATGACAGTACATACATTGAAACATAGGACAGGTTATGTGCACAATCATGGACAGGATCTGTTTAGCTTATACATTCACATACATTCTATAATATTCTATATGCATCACCCAGAATGACATCAGAACATCGGCAGCCTCTTGCTGCCTCCAGGATCTTGCCCGAGCCAAGCCGGGGGAGGCACAGAAGTAGGAGTATTCTTGGTGATGATCCCTACCGTCATCAGATGATCGGAAACACGAGTTGGGTATGCTGCAGATATGCTGAAGATATGCTTGTATTTGAATGAAATACCGCAAGTTCAGCCGTGAAGGCCCGCCTACTGCAAGGTAGGCAGCAGCAAGAACCTGTCCGCACCAGATCAGTTTGTGTGTGTGTGCGTGTTCTTGGTTTCATTGCTTGGGAGATATGTGCACTGTTCCACAAGTATTTGCAAGATTTTGATCAAGCAAAAGCTCCAAGCCAAAGTGTTTGCTCAAGTTGTGCAAGGTACCTGTACTGGTATTCTGGAAAACGTTGGCAGATTGGCTTCGAGTTTGGGGCGAAGAAGTGCGTAGCGTGAAGACCTTAGAGCTCTAAAGATTCTAAAGGGCAAAGACTTGGACATTTGAACTTTGCTTATCTCTGCTTCACTACTTCACTACAGCATAACAGCATAGCACAGCTCGGAAGCTCGGTCACCAAGCGGTCGTTGCGACCTCAGGAGCATCCAAGATCGTGGCGCTCTTAAGCCACCTCTTGACCCATATCCGCACACATGGAAGGCGCATTACACAGCCAGTTGCTGAATTCTTGGCATGTTCAGTGCCTTGCATTGCAATTCCAATTCTTCAGATCTGCTTGTTTAGTGTTTTAAAAATTTATTACGACTGGGGATGTCTGATTTGATTCTGAAGCACGTGGTTCTCGTATCATTCTGTCATTCCAGCTGATAGGCAATCGAGAAGAATTCAGCAGATGGTGTCAAGAAAGAAAAACCGGCCTAGCCCCGAGGAAAAGAACCTCAACGGGGCTCAAACCGAAGATATTTGTGTGATTTTTGTGTGTGTGTGTAATTGTGTATGTAATTGTATATAATTGTCTCTCTCTATATATATATATACATATCATTCTTAAATAATATTTATTTATTTTCACATGCCGCTGACATTGAGGCCAAGGACAAGCTGAAGTGTCTCAGAATGCGGGACCTGGCCTCAGTTGCGGCATACTGGCAACACGCCATTGGTTTTGCTCTTGAGTCGACAGCAATCCTAGTTGACCTCGAATAATTTCAGCGTATTGCATATCAGGTCGTTGAGGAGAGACTCCGGCAAGCTGCGACTGATTTTTTTGAGGAGATGGATTTGGTCTTGGGAAATGCGTGGCAAATACAGCGGGGAATGCATGATTCGCATGATTCCAAGATGAATGTCAGGTGTAGTGTAGTGTGCATTTTGCTTCGTCCAAAGTCCCTTCTGCAGGAAATGAGTCCAGCTGTAGAGTCTGCGCAGAAGAGCAGGTGAGTTCCCAATCACGTAGTGCATTTGTAGATGTTCATAGTGTCAGAGTGGGTTCACAGCGAGTTCCCCCAAAAGTTTACTCCGGTTTAATGAAACTGGCGCTTGACCGATATGGTGATGAGAACTTTGCAGAGCTTGGCCCCAGGTATGAGACTCAGATGACTCCGATGGCTCAGGAGAAGGAGGATAGCCAAGAGTAGGGCGCACAGGTGGTGTGGAGTCTGTATGAGTCTGTATGAGTCTGTGGAGTCTGTGGAGTCTGTGGCGTTGTTGCGACACCTTCCAGCCTTTCTTCAGATGACAGCAGAGACAGGGTGGAGTTGAACGAGTTGAAGTTAAGGCCTGAACAGGAGCCGTCTTCATCGTCACAACCATCAGCGCCCTCCAAACCCGCACAATCAAAGACCAAAACCAAAGCAGTGAAGAGGCTGGTCGGCTGGTCATGGCTGGTCATGGCTGGTCATCTTGTCTTGAAAGCAAATTGAGAGGCAGCATGGATTTTTGAGGGCAAAGGTACAGTTGACACAAGGCTTCTGTATGTTTCTGTCATCTTCTGTTACATAACATGTGTTGGACTATGTTGGACTTATTCAGGATGTTCAGGTGGTGACTGTTCGACCCCGCCAGGCCTTCCCCAAAGAAGCCTGCTGTGTCAAAAGTGCCTAAGAACTTGGTGCCCGCCTCAAACATCGCTAAAATTTGCATAGATTCGCTATGATTCGCTAGGTAATTTGCATAATTTGCAAAAGCATGGTGTGTAGATGTGTGTAGTGAGAACAGCAACAGCCGCGCTCTGGTAAACATGAAACGTGTCGAGCGTGGCCCTTTGTTCGAAGAGAGCGAGGAGAGACCTCCGAGTTGTATCAAGTTGTGCAGGTCGTTGATGAAGAAGCAGCCATCGCACACCTGGCTTTGTTTAGCAGTTTAGCCAAGAAAGAGTCAGAGCTCAGCCAGCAGTGCAATGTCAGATTGCATTAATTGCATCATGTTTAATCATCTTGCATCATGCTTTCATTATGCAAATCAGGCAGAGTTCTGCAACCTCAGAAACAGGAGATGATAGATGTTATCGGAAGTGCCAGGTGATGAAGCATCAACAGAGTGATGGGACCTTACTTGGTAGATGTACATGATGCACTTGTGCGAGAACGTTGCACTGTCATACTGTCGCTACATGAGGATAGATAGATTGGCTTGAGAACTCTTCGGAAAGAATAAACAAGCAACATATAACGAACAAGGGACAACATGAACATGTGATGTCAAGAGGTACCCTTGGGAAGGGTGCGTAAACGAGAGACCTGGCAAGACACAAACCTGGATTGATTTGTCAAAGTCAAAACAACACCTCAGGACAGCGATGACGAGTCCAAGGATTCTTGGCTAGAGTGGGTCTAGTAATAAACCGTTGTAGGATATTTGCATATATTTGCATATATTTGCATATACTTGCATATACTTGCATATACTTGCGTATAGTTACATTGTTTCGCAGGTTTTGTATGGGGCATTGCATGATTGTTGCAGGTTGTTCATTGAGTTCCATCTCCATGGAGCAGATTCTCCGCTGTGTCGTTGACTTGTAGCATGGCACAGGCAACAGGGAAGGCCACATCTTCACAGCACCGCTCTGAGTGGCAGTGGTATTTCGTTTGGATGTTGTATGATGATGTCTTATACATATTATATGTCAATGTGTATATATATATGTGTATATATATATATATATATGTGTATATATATATATATACTATGTATTGTTCTAAATAAATATATATATATACATATAGATATATACATATATAGATATACATATATATATATATATATATATGATTAAATTAATTGTCATGGTAGATGTGTATGCTTTCATTGGTCTGAGATGTTGCATGTTGACGCATGTTGGCATTGAGAAAAGCTTGGCACTTCTCTGAAGGCCTTCGGACAGCAACGCAGAAACCTCTGACAGTGAGAGCGACAATGAGTCGTAACACCCAGGATCCGCATGGTGGAACTGCTGTTCAAAAGCCCTGTCGTCTATGTGTATGTGACACTACAGGAATACCTCCGCAATTTCCTTGAAAGTTGCAGCCTGTCACTGGCACTTTAAAAAGGTTCTTATCTACTTGCCGTGCCGAAGTGCTAAGTTGTTGCTACCGTATTTGCTCAGAACTCTGTCTATCTTCGTCCAAACATGTCCAAACCAAACATTCCAACTTGGCGCTCAAATTTTGGATTTGGATTCCAGGGTCTTTGAACATCTTGAAACCTGGAGTTTGCAGGTTGGGCATTGGATTCCCCATTGAAGAACATGTCCTCCCGACTCCAGTTCTCCCATCACTTGAGGTCAACCTCATCCGAATCGGTCTCAGAAGAGGCAGAGACTGTCCAGCCGTTCGTCAGCAGTTCCAGTTTCAGTAGAGTTACCTGCGGTTACCTGCTTGATGCGACAGGAACCAGATGCTGATTTCGAGGCCCGAACAAGACCGTGAAAATTCAAAGGCTTTGAAAGTATGTGTGGATATGTATGGTATTTGAAAAGAGGTTGGGTCCTGGAGAAAAAAAGTGTGATTTAGTTGACTTGTCCTCAGTTGAATTTCCGTAACAGGTTGCCAGGTGAAAAGGCTGCGTAATCACAAGTTTTGCATGTCTTGTCACTTTGAAATCCCTGGAGCATCTGGAGCATCCTGCAGGCCATGGGTGAACAAGCTCAAAGCATCGTAAAGAAGCTCAAGAATTTTGAAAAAAATCAGGCATCGCGCTGGACACTTGAGGATCTTGAGGGAGTTGAACCATGTTGAATCCAACACATATGAAAACCTCAGCGTCATGATGTGAGTCTCATAGCGCTGCAATTCGTTGTAGTCATTGGTTCATATTGTTTCGGCTTCGTTGCAGGCGGTCACCAAGTTTAACCAACTGATGCAAGTACAAAGGCACAGATCTTCGGTCACTGTCTGTGACGGTGATGCATGAACTTCAAACAGAGGTGCAAAGTGAGTGCATGACAAGTACGCTTGAAAGGAGTAAATCAAAGAACGGCAGCTTGATTCCGTTTGTTAGTGCCCTAGTCCTGAAATCTGCATGTCCCGAGTATTGCGCACATCACAGATATCCCCGGATGTTCTCACTCGCACTGAGAATGGCTGCAACGTCGCGGACATGAAGCATCTTTTTCAGTGGGCCATGCGGTTGGAAGCTCAGCTATTGCTATTCAAGGGACTTTGGATGGAATATGGAATTTCCACGTCACTCACATCTCTGTGTTTGTGCGTGGCTGTCAACACCAAGCTGTGAGGGGATGTACGCAGCATCACAGGGTGCTCACTACCCCCGCCCCCAACAGCCTTTCAAATACTTGTCATCTTGTGTCGGTATCTCACAGCATGTAATATGACATCAGTGACATGGGGAATATGAAAAACCTAAGCCGGTGCAGACGCAATGTGCACGAGTCCAGGCATCTGGGTGTCGCAAACCCGTTGAACACTTCAGCGCTGCCGCAGTCAAGACCCGAATGGAAGTGTTGTTGCGATTTCTTTTTGAACAAGCTGTGAATGATCGCTTCTTATCGCTTGTTAGTCGCTTCTTCAGATTGTTGACCAATTAACATTATATAGTTATAATTATATAGTCCTTTCAACTTTAAAAAGGATCATCTACCATCATCTACCATCATTATACCCTTACAATGTTTTGTTGAGAGCGGTAAGGGCCCCAGAAGCAACGACGGCAACACCAGTAGCAGCAACAGAAGCAACAATTCCAACAATTCCAACAGATCCAACAGCAAGACATACAGCCTCGGCCGCAGCAGGAGCAATTGCAAAACTAGAAGCGAAAGCAGAAGCTAAGTCACCGGAACAACTACTTTTCTGCTGAATCAAAGTGTTTGCAACGTCCATGTAGCAAGCTGAGACATAGATGATTGCTATTTTCATGCAACCTATATAGGGCTTTGCTTCACTGCATAGGGGCCGACAGGGAAACAAGTTTACGATTACGACATAAAGACCCTGTATTCAGATTCAGATTGTTGCTTTGCTTAAATTGCATCACTGATCTTATTTGACTCAGGCCAGTTAGTTCAGTGAGGTGTCCATTTGTCCCAAATTAAATTTGCCTATCCTGTTTTCAAGAGTAATGGCAGTAATTGTGGAACTTTGGAATATATCGCGCAACTTTTTGGCAGATCCCAAAGAAGCCTGCGCATGTTTGCAGATCGAATACTGTATACCAGTTTACAAGGTCAACACATTGCAATTTCCCAAACACCACAGCGGTGTTGACAGCACACTTTGTGAAGACGTGAAGACATCCTAATATGTTGATATATTTTGATATAATTTGACATCAGTTGTGACGGTCTGTTTTTCAGGGGTCTCAGGCCGGCACCAAGAACGCCAGAGCAACCGCAGCCCCGTACTCCTCCTCCAGTTGAAGAGGACACATCACACGACATGTGTGGCTTGCATTCCTGTGAGCTGAACAAGTTGAATTGTTGCTTTGGTCGGGAAATTCTTGATATCAGAGTCACCATGTGTGATTTCGGTTGCCTTGCTTGGTGTGATAACTCTTCCTACATATAATATCATATAATATCATGCAATATACATATAATTACATGTACATATATATATACATACATAACATACATTATGTACATACATACATACATACATAGATACATACATACATAGATACATAGATACATAGATAGATACATAGATAGATAGATAGATAGATAGATACATAGATACATACATACATACATACATATACATACCAAACCATACCAAACCATACCATACCATACCATACATTACATTGCATTACATTACATTACATTACATACAATGAATTTAATGCACTGTTTAATTTCATGGCTGGCTTCAGACCTCCTTTTTCATCATGCTCTATCATATGCAGGAGGCTCCCAGAAGTGATGCAGTAGCACAGCTCCCGTCATGCCTGCATGTTTCAGGGGTCGCTTGAACAGGTTGCGAACTGACTAATCTTCAATGGCTCCTCTGAACCAGGCATCACACGATGGCGGCACCAAAGTCAGTCGGTTTTCCTGAGCGATTTTCTATGGTTTCTCCTGGTTTCTGCCAATTTCTGTCCTATAGAGTTGTGCAATGCTGTGCACCTGGGTGTTCCCAATTGAGGTGCTGAAAAAGCCCGGCCAGCCATCTGGGCCTGTGCGTCGCTTGCTTAATTTGCTTACATATGGTTTGAGCAAATTCCAACAGGATCAGGATGCGGAGCTTGATGGAGCTTGTCTTGTGGAGGTCGCGTGCAGCACGCTCAAGAAGATTTTCAGGCAAAAACATGTGTTGAAGAGCCATAGAATGCCATAGAACATCCCCTGCTTTTGCCTTTTTAGCAGATCAACAGTCCGGTGATTTGAAGAAAGAAATCAGCAGTGCACTGCTCAGTCATTTCACAGAACCGATGGTCCCCAAGTTTGTCTCTGTCAGTTTGCTTCCTTTACACCAGTGAGGGTCCGGTGGGTTTCATGATGAAAGATTTGAGGCAGAGGTGTTCAACTGGTATTCAAGATTGAATCACGCAACATCAAAATTATGCTGTGACCTAGACATCTCCATCCTTCTTCAACGGAGCAAATGGAAACTGTTCTCCAACGGAGTGGAGGTAATGGTAATATCCCACAAGTCGTGCGGCGAGGGTTTGTGGTTTGAACCTCAGTTATGGATCCAGAGATATCCAGAGATTTCCGCAAACAAGGTGAAAGTGACCGTGTCACATGGTGTCACATGGTGTCACTGCTAAGGTTTCAATGCCCTGGATCTTTCGTCAATTGCGACACGTGCGACCGGTCTTCGCCCAAGATGCAATTAAATCTCAAGATGAAGATGATTCCTGCCTTAATATCCCCCTAAACTAAAACCCTCCAGACAATAGACACCTAGAGTTATTTTTAGTATTAGGGCGTATGTCGTTCGTATGTAGTGAAGTGTTTGGGTGAGAAGCTTCCCCCTATTATATAATCAAATCAAAACATTAATGTTTAAAAAAGAAAACTTTTTTTGCATTTAAAAATCGATCAAATCCATTATTGAAATCTAATTAAGATATTGCCAAAAATTGGCGTTCGACGCTTCCCCTAATTCAAATCAAAACCGTGATTTTACGAAAATAAATTCCATTTCAAAATCGATCAAATCTCTGATTAAAATATATTAAAATCGAATTTAAAGAAAGAAAAGAAAAACTGCCAAAAATTGGATGTCGGAGCTTTCCCCTAAGAATCAAATCAAAACCTGATTGAAAAAATGTCATTATTGTCAGGGACCGTGAGAAACCGCCTCCAACCAACTAGTTTGAGTTATTAAGGGGCGAAACCCTTAAATGGGACCTGGTTTTTAGATTGTCTAGTGGGGATCAATTTGAAATCAAACTGACCAACCTGAAAGTTTCCAGAATTGGGAATAAAGGACCCTAGTTTAATTCATGTTAGTCCTAGTTTTTGGTGTTTGGCATATGTTTAGTAGGGGGAAGGGATTACTCACTCGTTGGATCCAGACATATTAGTCAGGCGTGTTCAAACATGTGGGAGTGCACACTGACAATGTCAGTGCTGATTTCGACTGCAAAGAGATGGTGTGTTTATGTTTGGTTGCTTTGACTAGCAGATTCTATTTGAAGAGTCTTCTCCGATGTTTCATCTTTCTTTGTTTAGTCAGGGCGCGTACCATGTTTGGGTTGCTTTTTTGATGCGTTGGTCTTGTCCTTTGTCCATGCTTGCTGCTGTACATCATGCGAGTTGGGTTAGTGAGACTGCTCTTCACGTGGATTGAATTGATTAAATTTGCTTCTATTTGCAATCACGCATGATGCCAATTTTTTCTCTTGGTAGGACGGGTGGGTAGATAACCGTTTGTCAAACGATGGACAGACTCGGCAGAGGAAAGGTGTCTCTTAAACTAGATCTGCACGAAAAGTCAAGCCACGGGAGAAAGGACTTGATAGAACTCGACTAAGTTGCACATTCGAATCAGATTGAATTTGATCAGTAGTTGCAAGCTTCCCCTTTAAACACTAACCTGTATGAAGTCAATCAGTGCAGAAGTAGTTTGAATTGGTCTGATCCAATATTTGTAATGCCGCATTGTTCTTTTTCAGCCCTCTGTAAAAGTCTGATAATGCCTCGGGAGAGAAGCTTGTAAAGGCCTGACAGAGCTTCAAGCTTCCAAGGCCGGTGCCGCAAGCTATGGGCTGTCTACAGGCTCTCGGCCAGCTTGCACAACGTTTACATGACCAAAGAAAGTCGCAGATATTCACATACTTGTGTTCCTTCTCTTGAAAGCCAACACAACAACTGCAAGGGCGCTCCAGCTCGATCACAATTTGCCCAACACTTGCCCCTTGGAGATTTAGTACGGTTTGATGAAACGTGGTGAATGCTTTGTAGAATTTTGTAGATGAAACTCCAAACTTGGCCAAGGTTCCTGTGCCAAGATTGCTCGTCTAGACCGGGCTAGCGAGTCTCATATTGAATCGCCGCGGGTACCGAACATTTGGACCGTTGCCGCGCGTTCATTATGTAAAATAGATCATTTCTCGAGATTAGCTTTTAGTTGCACAGAGCTGCAGCTATGGGGTTTGCTGCAATGAATGGTGACTTCGTGTTTCAGAGATCCACTTCAAATTGCAGGAGCTTTTATGTATTTTTATGTTAGAATTACTATGAATTACTTGTTTTAACTGGCTCCACAATATAGCCAACTGTTGTGCGTGTGATTGTGCTGCATGTATGACAATGTTTGTTGGGAAATATCACACTGTTCATTGGAAACGGGTGTGAGAAGCGCATAATTTATGCTGGCTCACAGCCCTATGCCACGGACAAGGGCAAGACGTGTGTACTTTGTCATCGTGTAGCAGCACGACGTAGAAATCCATACGAGGTGGCCGATACATACACAATCAAAAATGCATTTTCATCAATATAATAAATTTAGATTGATAATTATATATATATGTATTTGTTTCGAATATTCCAAAGTCCAAAAAAAATGGGGCGACGTGAAAATTCATATTGCTGCTTCTGAGAAAATTTTAATCTGACATAATCTGATTTTGTTATGTTATTTTGTTTTTATTTTTTCAAATAATATTTGTATTCCTTTATAATTGGAATTTAGTTATTTATCCACCTATGCGGATATCTAATTTTATTATATGGATTATTATTTGATTTTTTTAATATGTTTTCTTTATTTTTTTTAATTTTTATTAATGTTTTAATTTTATTATTAATATTTATATATATATATTATATATATTATTATATAAATAAATTTGAATTTTAAATTATATTATTTTATTAAAAAATTAAATATATTTATTTAATTTATTAATTTAATATATATATATATAATAAATAATTTATTTTAAGTTTTAACTAATTTTTATTTTAAAATATGTTTTTTTTTAATAATTTGTTAATTTTTTATAATAAATAAAATATTAAGAAAAAAAAAATCCTATTGAAATTTCTAACTTTATAGAGGGTTATTTAAATAATTTTATTTTTAAAATAAAAAATATTTGAAAAAAATATTTTCGCTATATTTTTTGGGGAAAATCGAAAAATTCCTTTATAATTTTAGATAAGGATAGATAAGGGCTGAAAAAAAAAATTAATCGAATTTTTGTCCGAATATTTCTTGGGTTATTTTTGGGAAATACTTAAAAAACCCTATGCCTAGGGCAAATTTATCCTTCTATATTAAATTATTTTTTAAATATCTGCTAGATAATATTAAGAATTAAATTAATTGTGCAATGTATGTTTTAGACCTCTTTTGGGGTGCCTAAAACCATTACAAAATAAATCTAAATTTATCTAGATTTTGCTGAAATATGACAAGATGTATTTTAATATTTTATTTTAAAAGTGGGAAAACAGAACTCCTGTGCTAAAATTTTGAAGTACCAAGAAAAAATGTCTTTTCAGTGAGGTACGAACCAAATAAAAAAAATAACATTCTGGGAACGCATGAGAAATCCTGACTCATACAATGCTTTGCTGGAAAATGATTGAACATGGGATGTTTGATGTCTTTAAATGTGTTTTGCTGGGAAGATTTTAGCTGATGGCTGAAATAATTATTTTGCAGGCTGAATTTTTGGATTAAATTTTTGGCACTAAATTTGGGTTAAATAATTGTTTTTTTGGTGATTCCTGGGGAATATGGATTAACTGTTTTAGTAAGGATTATATAATTTATTTTTTAGAAAAAATATTATTTATTTCTGATCTTCCATTGTTGAAACCATTTTTTTTTAGGGAACATATTTTATTATTCTTATAATAACATTACAGGTTATTTTTTAGACCCAAAGTGGTGAATTATACCCTCATACATTTGTTTGTTTTAAAATATATATATCCAAAACATCCATATATCCCTCTAGAAAATAAATTGCCCAATCCAAAAAAATGTCCAATTTTATGTGGTTTTTTTCATTTTCTAGGCGTTTGATTGGGTCAGAGATTTTCTGTCTAAAGAATGGGGTCACTTGAGTGACCCCCTACAAAGTCAATAGGGATGAAAAAAATAATGGAAAATGGAATAATTAAGGAAATAATAAAATAATTAAGAAAATAATAATGAAAAATTAATTATTAATTTAAGGGAATAATAATGGAAAATTACGAATAATAATAAATAAAGAAAATAAATTAGAATAATAATTTAAGATATTTATATGTTTTTGTATTATTTTATTTTATATTTAGTTTATATAATTTATATATGTTTGAAAATAATTTGCTAATTTTATTATGGGGATTTATGATTTCTTTGGCTCAGGGGACCTTTGATTGAGGAATTTAGTAATTCTCGGATCGGTTTTCCTATGAAATACATAAAAAAATAAATAAATAGATATAAAAATAAATATATGGATATATAGATATAAAAAAATAATAGATAAATAAATAGATAGATAGATAAATAAATTTATATTTAATAAATAGATAAATAAATAATTTATTAGATAGATAAGCAGATAGATAGATATTACAAAAGCCAGCCGATACGAAAGCCAGCCGATAGGCTAGGCAAAGTTGTTTTGGCGAACGAAATGAGTATTAGGGGGGTCTGGGGGGTGGACGTTGCGTGTGGTGCCAAAATTTCGAAATTAGTTGTAATGGAGGGCGAGCAAATTGAATTTTTCTCGGGGGCATGTATCACTATGCAAAGAGGTAACGGTAGGTTTCGATTCCCCTAGGTCCGTTGATTTCGGCAGGAAAAAGGGAGGAAAAAACCAAGGAAAATGGAAAATGAAGGAAAATCGTTGAACATAGGAGAAAATGGAGGAAAATGGAGGAGTGACAGGAAAAAGGTAGGAAAAAAAGAACAGAAAATGAAGGAAAACGGCAGGAAAAATGGAGGAAAAAGCCAAGGAAAATGAAGGAAAATCGTTGAAAACAGGGGGAAAATGAAGGATAGAGGAATAACAGGAAAAAGGTGGGAAAAAAACGACAGAAAATGAAAGAAAACAGCAGGAAAAAGGGAGGAAAAAACCAAGGAAAATGAAGGGAAATCATTGAAAATAATTGGAAAACGGAGGAAAATGGAGGAATTCCGAAGCTCAAAAACAAGGGGGAAAATGGAGGAAAATGGAGGAATAACAGGAAAAAGGTAGGAAAAAAGGACAAAAAATGAAGGAAAATCATCCAAACCAGGGGAAAAACGGAGAAAATGGAGGAACTTCGAAGATCAACGGAGAGCAGCGTTCGTTGGGGTTCGGAACAAGAGAGTTTGCAAGGGGATGAGAAGTGATACTGAAGAAGGGGTAGTGAAGGATTGCAACGCAAGGACAACAATTCCAAAGGTGTTGCAGATGGTTTGGGCTTCTAGTAGACGATGAATCAGCAGGCTGCGGATGTAAAGTGTGGAGTGTAGAGGGTAG
>Ga0126342_10000881_pt1 | contig 37817 bp, 46 predicted proteins | sample Cyp1metagenome_FD_92528 | JGI IMG/M metagenome (GOLD analysis project Ga0126342, IMG submission 92528) | Coral microbial communities from Lord Howe Island, Old Settlement Bay, Australia - Cyphastrea 1 metagenome | ecosystem: Host-associated > Invertebrates > Cnidaria > Coral ... | reverse complement strand
GTGCTTCGCGCCACAACTGCGTGCAATTTTTCATCTCTCCTCTGGCCAGCTGGCTCCGCACCCGCCGCTTTAGCGAGCCTACTTTTCGACCCTCCGGAGCCACAAATCATTGGAAAAACACAGCGTTTCGCGACTTTCCTACCTTTTCGCGCATCTGCGTCTTCTGCCTTCTTACTCTTTCTCTTCTACTCTTCTTTCTTCTAATCTTTCTCTTCTCTCTGCCTCTTCCCGGCTCTGCTTTTCATCTCTCCATATTGTCGGAAGTTTGACTTCTAAACTTCCTTCGATAACTAAAAAGTTGTATATTGATAGAATGCCAATTACCGTACATCCTCAGAGTTTTTTTGAACTTTGGGACCTGCGACCTTGGCCATCAGCGACACTTAGGCAGCGAGAGATTGCAGAGGCCGAAGCAGCTTTGAAGGCCTGATTCATTGTGACCATTCCGCGCTGATTCATTGTATACCTCCCACCCTGTTCCCAATTAGGATGTTTGATGATGTTAAGATGTTTCATTAGCTTGCAATGTCAGAGTACCTGGAAATCCCTTGCGTATGCATTTTCATTACCAGGACATGCAGAAGACCTTCCAAGAAAAACTTGAGGAGGCTCCAAGTGCTGGATGTGGCAGGTCTTGGTTCGGTTTCCTTATTGTACCATTCCGCTTGCTTGGCCTCCACCCCTTTGTATTAAACAAATAAGGATCAGAGACATGTTGATATGATTTGAAGGGCAGACAGTGGAGTTACCCCTCTCAGGAAAGACGTTGAGGGACAGGTCCCAGGATTTCAGCAGCTATCACTGATGCTTCAGGACCGACAGAGACAGGGTGAACTTCGGAGAAGAGGACCCATGCCAGCCATGTCTTGTGGACCACTGATTTTTGTATCAATTAAAATTTGGCGGATGTGGTCAGTCTTGATGATTTGGCCCTGGTTTGGATCCCCATTCTTGAAGCCAAAGCAGCTGCGAAGTGGGTCGTTGATTACAGCTTTCTGTGCCAACGCGAGGAACCGTTGTGAATCCGATGGTTCCGATGATTGTGAATTTGAACCAAGATCCACAGCTGCAAGGACGAGACCCTTGGCTGGTGAAATTGTGGACCAGAGATGGGTATGTGTTCAATTGACCCAGAAACTTGAATGGGTTTGTTACCAAAAGTTGGCTGCTAAGTTTGAGCCATCCTCAAAAGGTGAGATGATAGGAGCAACTGTTCATGCCGCCTGATACCTTGGAAGACCATGCAATGTACGCTGTAGGTGAAGCACTACTTTCCTGCGGGCAAAACTGTGATTGGCTGCCAGAAGCAGGATGAATCCGACTCGGAGACAGAGACGGAGGCATCTCGAAAGAATTAGCAGAATAACTGGACAGAAATTGACAGAACGGTATTTGTAATATTTTGTAATGCTGTTCGTTTCAATTCTTGGATCTGTTGATGTTAAGGAACTGATGGAACTGATGTTTGAGGCCTAAAAGGCCTTGATAGTTCTCAGAAGCTAGAAAGCCAGCCATTGTGACAGCTCAGGAAAGCGATGCCGAAGGTGGCAGCGATAAGGACACCTTCATTGTAAACTTGAAATCGTTTGCAGCTTAAACCGCTTCCATGACTAGCAATTGGAATATGTTTGGAATACTTACCAATCTTACCATACTTACATACTTACCATGGAAATCCGTCGTTCTGCAGGAATCTGATGACTTACCGGTGCCAGACATCAACATGCTGGGCTCTGGGATCCAAAGGCTCCATGCCTCTGTGGAGAACACCTCTGCTGAGTGCATTTTGACGGCTCTCAGCCCTGAAGCCGCCAAGGCGCGGATTTTGTGGTGGGCATGGACACTGACGGACATAAATATGACACAATGTATATATATATATATATATTTATAAAAGGATGTGATTCTGATATATTATGATCATGTATGGGAGGTGGAAATGTGGCTGTTCTTGAAGATCAAGACCCAAAGGAGTCCAAACGTCAACGTCAACGTTGGGAGATGTTGTTTTATCGACAGCTCCATGGTGCCGCATGGTGCCGCTGGTTTCAAATGCCCAGGCCACTTGCCTCAACGGCATGCCTTTGGACCGGATGTTGGAGATGGACTGGCCACAAGCCTTGCCAATGTTGGGAGATGTTGGGAGGTTGCCAAGACCTGCCGAGCCTTGCTGCTACTGCTGTATGTCATTTAGTTTGATACACTTTTGTAAACTAAACATATTTTGATGAGTGAAGACAACATCAGAACACAGCAATTATAGTCGGTACACGTGTTGTCCAATTCTTATTGCGGCTGTCCAAACAGCGCAGGACGCCAAGAAATGTCCCCGCACTCGTGTGGATGACGGCTTTGTTCTGGTGCATGCTGATCGATTGATCTTCGGAGCCTCGACGGCAGCAAAACATAGCACAACGTGACCACAACTATCTATCCGAACTCAATTGAATTGGCTTATTCGAACTTATTATTTTGGCAAGCTGTCCGAACTCCGAATTTGCGAGGCCCTTGCTACTTCGTCTTCGTTCAACCCAACGTTTGCAGTGCAGAGGTGGAACGTGGAAACATGTGGAAGCAGCAGCTGTGGCAGTTGTACGCTTTGTCACAGGTCCTCATCACTTCGGGAGAAGCCGATTTCACCACGGCGCAGCACCTTGGAGAAATTGGATGAATATCACCTAATATCAACTGGTATCAACTGTTGACCAGGATTTATCCAGGATTTATAATTCAATGACGGCAGTGGGACGAACTGTAACTGAATCTTGTGACAGAGACTTGATGGAAGACTTGTGATGACTTGTGACTTCAAACAGCTGTCTTTGTTCAATCACTGAGATTCTTGCGGGATCTTTAGTGTTGAAACACCGAGCTAGGTGTGTAATTGGAGTGTGCTTCACATGATTGAAATCACCTCTGCACAGGATGGAAGAGATGAGAGAAAAGAGGCCTGGCGGCCATGGCCAGCTGTTTTTCTCAGTGACGCCTGGGGGCTGAACACATCCGCAGGTCGGCTACGGAGAAGCGGATCCGGCAGAGCCTTTATTCTCCCTGCATGGTTCTGCCAGGCAGAGACATCTCAATGTTTGCAATGGTTTGACTGAAAATGGGGGACTCCTATTGCAAAATATTCAAAACTCCAATGGGAGTACCATGATTTTTCCATAATGTATATAGACTGTATTAGACAGTAGTATTATTGTGTAGACTGTATATAATACATATACATGAATATACATGATATCAATAATATATATATATATATTAACATGTTTACATATTCCCACGTCAATGTCACTGAGTTTTGCTGGACCAGTGGACCAGGCCTGGAAGGTGCCGAGCATCTGGAGCAAGTGCAAGAACTGCAGAAGGCGGGATGCGGCTCTGCCAAAAAACGGCGTACGTTTCATGGGAAATGTGTGGAAAATGGTGATCAAATGCTGATCAACCAACATCAACTCTGGGATTTTGCACGGAATTCGGAGATATTCGGATCAGAAGTTCATCCCGGATACTGTGGCGGGCCATGGCAATTGGCCGGGTATCCTTTCAAATTCAGAGCCTTTTGGCCGCCTCATGGTCTTGTTGTTTTTACTTCGAAGGTGAAACGTTTGAATATCCTGTGGCAAACAAATTGGTTCCACATGACCTTTACTATCTTTACTGCAAGGCCGACTTTCACACCATTGAAGGCCTTGTACTCTTCTGACATGAGTCTGTTATGTCAATTGCTTATTTCCAGATCGCAGAGGAGTCTTCGAATTGTCGCAATGAGAAAGACTACTTTCCTGGTTTTTTTAACTATCCATTGCTCTCACAATGTAACTTTACCTCCGTATTGCTTTTGTCCCGGCTCTGCAGGAACTGGGACAAGTGAAGCGAATGCTGCAGTTGAAGGACACTGCTGTAAGAGAGATTTGTAAGTACAATCGCTGTGTGTTGCTGTGATACGCTGCCCATGCTGATTCTTGTAGCTACCAGATGCGGATGCTTTGCCCTGTGACGTGTGAGGAGCAGGTCTTGAAAGCCAAAGAGGAAGAAGTCGAAGAGTTGCGACGTGAATTGGCCTTGCTGCGAAATCCAGGACGATGGTTGCAAAAATATCCGAGGTCTGGATTTGGATACACTTGGATGCACTTGGATGCTATGGATATGTAGGGTATCTTAGGGAATGTTAGCATGTTATTCTCAAATTATCTCAGGGTGGACCTGACTTCAGGTTCTACTATACAGTCCCAGGCAGATTAGGCAGATTCGTTTTTTGTGCAATTCTCACCGCAGTTGAAGAAATTCCAGTCACTACACGTTGCCGGGATTTGCTGTGAGGAGAACATGTGAATGAGATGCTGTACGCTGGACATAGCAAGGTCTCGTTGGCGATCGACAACACCTTCGAGGAAGCCTTGGCACAGCTGAGCGCTGTAGAGGCGATGTTAACGTCATGTGCTCCACGGAGCGACAGTCCAAAGATCCTTGGCGCAACAGATATCTGCAGATGTCTGAAACTTCCATGGTGACACTGTCGCGAGTCATTGGTATACCATGAGTCGGACCTTGGGACACTAAGGAAGAAGTCTCTGACTGGTTGAGCCGGTACCAAGGGTACTGAAGCGAAGAAGTGAGCTACAGATGCGATTTGCATTTGACATGGTAGACACCACAAGACAAACCAGCCAGTGCGCTACAAAGGTTGGTCAAAATAGCTGTTTCTCTTCGCATTTTCTACATTATCTATTCTTCAGATGGATTCAAATGGGACAATTCACTGATGTTCGTTGATGGGGGCACTGCCAGGTCACTGTTTTGCTCAGTTCTTAGCAATGATTTCCATCCAATTAACCCGCTGACGTTATGGCGAGGCGAGCATCAAAAATCTGCACCCTTTGGTGCAGTGTGGAGTGTGATGTACATTTTGTATCATTTTGTTGGATCTTGAAAAGTTAACTTTATCAGCTATAGGAGCTACGGTATTGAATGGATCAAGCAGCACAAGATTTGAATTTAATAAGCTCTGGGGGCACAGAAACAGTCCACCATTTTAGGATCTTTATTTATACGTAGCTGTATTTTTTGACTCATCGGTCGCCAACTAATTCAGTAGATGTGGCATTGTTCACAAATAGTTTTCCATGCGCTGTTGTGGATGTTGTTGGCCAGCCAGAGGGTGCGGCGTACCCGCAGTCGTTTCTGTGGCAACAGTCTTGAATCAGACCATCCGGGCAATTCAGCTTCCTCAACTTAGCCTTGGGTTTGCATAGTTAATCGCGACCTAATGGTTTTTGTTGCTGCTTTTTCACATGTTACATCATGTTGTGTTTTATCCCAAGGTTGGGCCGAACGGAGGAAGTTCGTTGCTCTACGGCCGGGGCCCTTTGTACTTTGGACCATGGGATCCTGTGCATTCCTTTGCCTTTGAAACGGAGTCGCGACCGAAGTTTGTTCCCATCCCAAGTCCCAAGGACATGCTGCTGGTGAACCCCAATCGTGGCTTTGGTTGGCATCAGGACACGGTCGGACACGGAGCAGTTTGAAGGTTTTGGGAACAAAAATAGGACAGGGACAGGAGATGACAAGAGGGAGCTGAAAAAGAAGAAGTCCATGGCAGGACAACCAGAATGGCCCGATTCAGTTCAAGGATGCAATCCGCTGGCCAGGGCCTCATTGAGTTCTGAAATCCTGAAACGCCGAAGCCACGGACAGATGTTCTTAGGCCTTTGGGTGCTTATGGCCTAATTTTCCTAGACGATCCCTACTATTTGGCCATGATTTCACAGATGTCCTCAGGTGGGTTGCAATGGATGCTTGCGGCCAGGTGGGTTTCACTCCAGTTTCCAGTTTCACTGAGCCAAGGAGGGTCATTCTACATCATTCCACGGTTCCATCGTGGCGTATCGTAGTTCCATTTCCAACGGTTCCAATGTGTCCAAGGTTTTCTGTTGGACATGGATCGCCAGGATGGTTTCGGAGCTCCAGAATACCTACTTGGCTCTCACCGCAACGAGCCTGGCAGCTCAATTGCTGGTCAGTTTGGCCCAATCTAAACTGACGGCGTTTCGAAGGCATCTGAGAGCGATTCACGGGCAGTTGTCTTTTGGATTCTTTTGGTCACTGTGACCCAGGGATATCGTTGGAATCTCTACATTGCGAAAGTCTGAAATAGAATTTCAGGAATTCATGTTTCGATTTTCTCAAGAAGTGCTTCACTTTGTCGAGGTCTGTGAGCAGTGACGCAGTCAATCCGACTTCTTGATCGCCTTGCGGGGTGTTTTAGACAGTTGTTGTCCGCTGCGATGTTTCAAGCAGTTTGATCATCCAGCTGCCTTGGCCACCTGCGATGTGGCCAGGTTTTTGTTAACCTCGAGGAAGGGCAGCGCTTGAGTTTCTGGAATTTTGTCTCTCCTCAGTGGATTGGCATTGCCCAAGACTTCTGTAGGAGACGGCAAACGTTAAATGCAAATCAACAATGTAGAATCCGTTTATATATGTGATTAAATGTTATATATATATATACATATTACATACATATTAATATATTATTAAATTGGGATATATATATATATATATATTATGATAATATATTATGATATACAAACATTATTTAACACATATATATATATAATATAATATACATGTGTATTTGGACGTAGAGATGAGCAGTCTTAAGCATCCACGTAGTGCCGTCGCACAAATTGCTTTGGAGGATGGTGACCTGGACACTTTCCCAAGGAAGACCAGGCTCGACTGTCAGATCCATGGCTGTTGATTGCCATACAGTACCCAGTCGCATCAAAGATGTCACTCGTTCCATAAAATACACTAACATACAAATAACAACATTATATAATTAAATTATACGTATATATTAGACATAGAACACTAGTAACAATGATGATAATAGCAATCACGGTGATAGTAGCGGTGACGGTGACGGTGACGGTGACGATGATGATGACGATGACGATGAGGATGATGATGATGATGATGATGATGATGATGACGACAGCTGAAATTGCCATGCTTTCGGCACGAGGACTAAGAGGACTGGTTTGAGCCTGACAGATCAACATTGTAATGTGACGAACATGTGACGAACATGTCGAGCCTGGTCAAGGTACACGCCAGAGCCTGGAGATCTGATTATTTGGGACTCGCGCACGAGTCAAAGCCGGCCTGTTTTGTTGCCAAATCTAGCATGCTATGTCCGATTCGCTAGTGCATGCTATGGCCAAAAGCAAATTTACTGCAACATCATCAACTCATCAATATTCATCAATATTCATCAATATTCATCAATATTCATCAATATTCATCAATATTCATCATACATCCAGGATCCAGGTGATTCCAGGTGTCGTTGGGATCTTGGCGATCCGTTCCAACCGGTCCGTCGCCAGTTCATCGCATTGTCGCTCCTCCGGGGCAGAAGTGGGACCACGGCACTCAACGCCGCGCCATTGGTGGCACCATGGCCAAGGCGTGGGTCAAAGCCATTTTGGTTAACGGTTTGTCGTTGATCAAAATTTGTTGAAATTGCCATTTGGGGGGGTATACAGATATATTAATGATATAATGATATATAATGAAATATCATGATATATTGATATCTGATATACAATACAATGGTATACAATGGTATACACCCATTTGGCTCGGCGACTCGGTGCAAGGCCGGTGCAGTGTACATCAACAAAGGTGGCGCCAGCGGAATCAGTGACCTTGCAGGATCCTGCAACGGTGGCGTGCTCGAAAGCTCGATGTCCTGGTCGGAAAGCTTGCCATAAGCTTCAATTCGAGTCTCCAACAAAGTTATGTAAAGAAACATCAGTAAATTTCAGTGTCAATGTGAAACAATCTCAACATATCCACCATATCCTCAATCAAAAAGTGTCATACTCGCCATATGCTGATGGATCAGCGAGTTTATTTTCCCTGGCTCCAGGACACACTCAGCAGAATGGCCAGCTCTTGGGCGGTGCGCTGGGATGGCAAAGTTGGGGACCACCTGGTTTCATGATGTTTTAAAATCATATAACACGATGTTATAAATGATGTTTGACCATGTTTGACCATGTTTGACCATATTTGACCATGTTTGACCATATTTGACCATGTTTGACCATATCATAAATGAATGATGTTTGCGGATCTTCAATGACGTTTGATTGGCTTCAGTTTAAAATGGTGATTTTTGCATGCGTAAACCGTTAAACCGGTCCCTGCAATAGGTATAGTTTATGAGCAACTGCAAGCCATTGTGCAGTATAATAGCAACATTGGATGGGATAGCGTGTTTGTCTTCTCACTGCTCAACTTGTTTCAGTTCTGACCAGGATTTGTGAGTCTTGACAGGACCATACTTCCCCCGCATCTACCCCAATCGCGTGAAGGAGGAGGAGGCGTGGTTTTTCCGGTGCGTTTCCGGTGCATCAAAGCCCATGAAGAACAGTGGCCTGTTGCCGCGCAGAAGTTTTCATCCTGCAAAGCTAGTTGAAAGATGCCATGTTCAAATCTAAAATATTGCTTCTGCCGCTACATGCTGCTACTTGGCTCAAGATTCCTCATATCTCCTTCTCCTTGCCGTTGCAAGAGGTCGGGGTCGCAACACTCTGAGAGACGTTACATAGCCACAGTGTGCCCGCATGTGCAGCGACGCCGAGGCTACAAAGAGATGGCCAGGCTTGGTGGGGCTTTGGGTCTACCATCCTGTGCTGCAGGGGCCAACAGGTTAAGAACATTTAAATGTTCAGGGTACCTGACGAATGGTGACGCTAGACATCTACAGACTCAGCAAGGAAAAAAAATAAGTCTTGTAAACATAGGTTTTAAATCATCTTAAAGATTTTCAAAGTTGTGACATTCAAGCATTTGGTTGTGTTTTGTTTTTTTTTTATGTGGTTAAAGTCAAGTGTGTGTGCCAATGCTGCAGTCGTCGAGCAGCCATCTTGGTGGAAGCATTTGGATCAGAAGGCGCCACACCATTCTTTCCAAAGGACGAGAGGCGGGACGCTGGGGGGCAAATGGGGCAACAAATCGACCATGCTGATGTGGTATGTTTTGAACATAAACGGGGCATAACGGGGCAAATTACTGTGTGGGGGATGGCAAGATGAGTAGTATGTACGAATATACACATCACATTCCGTTTTGGTTTTGATTGTTGCCTGGCCATCCCATTCTTGCCTTTTGATCCTTTTGATCTAGCCTACACAAAGCTTGAAGTGTCTTAGGATGTTGGGGGCTGCCCATTGATCCATGGTGGAGGATTCGGCAGCTGCTTCGAGACGCCTTGAACGAAGCGAAAGATCCCTTGGGAAGTTACTTGGAGGACAGCTGAATCGCTCTGGGATGACTTGGAGAAGTCCAGTCTGTCTCGAGGTTTCAGGATTTGGGAACCCAGCACTCCGGCCATGTTGACATAAAAATGGATGCCTGAAATCCTTTTGCAGGTAGCTCCACTGCGCTAAACTGCGCAGTGATACAAATGCAACAAGCTGGGAGACTGACTACAGTACCCTACGGCCCTACATCTTCAGAATCAGTTTCGTCCAATCTTGAACATTCCATTGACACATGACATGCCTTTGTGCGAATTCTGAGCAGGAGCTTGATGGTCGACATTTTGAGATTTTGATTGATGCCTTCCGTTCTCATGAGGTGCAACAATGTACAACATCTGCTGGATCCTTGCCAGATTCTGCTGGTGAAATTTGGAGCTTTAATGAGCTAAAAATCAGGTACCAAGGGGCGCCAACGTCATTGTGGAGGGACGCCTAGTGGAAGACTCGACACCGGGGCTTTTCGTTTTGGAGGCCCGTCTCACTGCAGTGCTTCGTTCAACGATCCATGGTGGTCCGCGTTGTTCACCAGGTGGGAAAATTGGAAGCATGGAAGATCGACAAGTCGTGGCCGGATAAGGTGGGTCATGCAGCAATTTGCAAATTCAGTCCATAATCACTTACAGAATTCAGGGCGAGTGTGTTGTTCAAAGTGTGGAGAACTTGACTTCCAGCAGAGGTATAAGCTCTGTCAAATCTGTCTGGTTTCTGTCCGGCTTGGCAGGAAGAACGAGTCCAGGTGTACCAAGAGTGTGACTCCCCAGAGCAGATTCAAGCCCAGTCACTGACAGTCACTGTAAAGCAGGGGGTAGGGTCATTCCAACATACTAGGGACCCGTGATAACTAGTGATAACAGATGCTTCAAAATGCGCAGAAAGGGTGGAACATTTGAAGCTGTGAGAACTGTGTCATTGATATCCAAACCAAGTAGATGTATTCAAGTCGAAGGTTTGGAAAGCATCTTTGCATGGATGCAGTCGAATTGTTTCCATTTCCCGTTTGAGGAAAGTACCAGGGGAGCTCATAGCTGCCATTTTGGCTGATGCGACTTGCAGCCAAAGCTGCTGTGCACAATCCATGCAACCCACTCACAATCCATTTTGGATTTTGTCGCAATACTCTGGTGACGTTGCAACACATTTGTGTCAAGTGTTCAAGTCCTCGAAAGATAAGACCCGTGCAGTTGATCGCATGAGGTTGCATTGCTATTGAATAACATGAATAACATGAATGAGTGAATCTCTCAATAAACTACCAAGAATCCGATGGAAGCAGCTTCCGCTGTGTTCTCTTTGCCGTTCGCTACCCATTTGTGGCAGTGTGCTCAAAGACCGTGCGATAAGCGCGGCTTCAGTCCTGGCTGGGCTGGAAACTTGTTCGAAGATTTCCGTCCAGGTGAAGTGGTGGCCGTGGACCTACGCAGCAATCTGAAGCATTGCCACGCCCGGGTGGCAGACATGGTGGGCATTGCACCGGGCCTCCAATATGATGAACTTTGTGCTGGATTGGCAAGGCGTTGCCAAGCTGGTAGAATATTGCTCCATTTGCCAGAAAGCGTCGAAAACGTTGCTTCTTTTTCCATTTCACGTTTGACACGTGTACTTCCAAGCACTCCACAACGTGTGTTGGTGGTCAACGAAACGGTAAGTTACCGCCGTTTGGCCAAGACGCAAGTTGGAAAGGCCGATGGAGTCTTGGAGATTGGGTCTTCTTTTGGAGAATGCACGCAGATTCTCACCAAACATGCCAAAGCTGTGGTTGGCATCGACAACAGCCAGGAATTGGTGGAGGAGAGTCGTCGCAGATATCCATTTTGCCAAATTGAGTTGCTAAACTGCTTCCACGAGCGTGAACGGTTGCTTGAACTTTGCCGTGAGCTGCAAGAAGGAACTGAGAACTTCAAAATATTTGTTGATATTGGTGGTGACCGAAGCTCCACTGCAGTATGTCGAATACTTTCTTTCTTGGATGAGGTGTTGAACAGTGTTCCATCTCCACTGGTGCCATGTTTGGTAGTGGTGAAATGCCAGGGTCTTTCTGAAGCAGCTGCTGCGTGCTCTGATCCCATGGGGAATATTTCTGGTTCTGGTGACTGGTGGCAGACTTGTGCAGTCCCCAGTAGTACGCGGCAGCAGCGGAAGTGGGGCGTTGCACGGTCTGAGAGCCTGTAGAGATTTGTAGAGCCTGAGAACGTCGGCCGTTGAGTGCCGCTGACAGCGCCAAGCTCTCTGGCATTCTCTGGCTTCCAGCTCTCCAAAATCATTTTGGGGGTTCTTGCATCCCCCCCACACACACACACACGCACATAGTTGTGAAGCGTGTGAAAGCACAACTTAGAGCTGGTCTCATCAGAAGCACAGGCACAGCACAGGCACTTCGATCAGGCAGTTTCAGAGCTGGCGGCAAAAAGTTGTTGCGTTTTCGCTTATGGTTGTGAAAGTTGTACAGCTGTACAGCTTTCATCGGTGTTTTTTTTCCCCTGACATCAATACCCGATACCGCATCCAAGGCCGGGCAGTGTCTTCGGCGAATTAGCCGTGATCCATCAGGTGGGGGTCAGTTCTGATTCTGATTGACCAATGCCATACCATACAATACCATCATGTATTATAGGGGATTACTAGCAGATAGAAACAATTTCAAACTTCGCAAAACATCAAAGATTGACACAAATCTCAGATAGAAATGAATATTTCCGGATTTTTGGAGATCACAGATAGAAACCAGGGAATAATCTTATTTACCATTTATCTGATAGTCATGGCATACCATACCGCACCACATCATACCATACCATGCCATTGGATTTACCAGACAGACTGAAAATCCATTTGATTTACGGCGACCGCTGTTATTGGAAATCATGTGCTCATTTGTTGGATACCAACACAGAAAGGGGATGATATGCTGGCAGTCACATGACACCAAGTGTAACGCTGGGACCTGGGATCAAAACATTATTATTATGATGATGTATAAATCTGGTAGCAACGCGGATAAAATGCATATTCAATCATGATGATGAATCAAATTTATGATTAATTATGATACAATGTCTACAATTTATATCATGTTTATCATATAGTTGACCAAACACATAACTTACACAGGATGTTCTCTGGAGTGACCCTTCTCGAGGCTCCACGAGCTGCAACCGTGGAAGCTGTGGAAGAGTCGCACTCAGACACGACGCTGGAAAATTCTTGAGATATTTTAAGATTTCCAATGATATCCATTTACAGAAATTGGTAGAAGTTTTTTTTGCATACTTGAAAGTGGTGATTCTGATTTGCCCGGTTTCTGGAAAATCGTCAATTGGGGAGCGAAACTCTTGTGCATTGATTGGAATCAGAGTTGTTTCATGCGTTTTTGTATGATTTGTACACTGCAGTCACTGCAATTTGGATGTGCAAAAATGGTGACATCGCATTTATGCACAAAACCCCCCTACTATTAAGGCCTCCAAGATTTGGTCCGTCAGCAGACAGACGGTGGTCAAAATCACTAGGTCGTTCCAGGACAGTGGTGCAGCATTTTGGACACTGTCCGAAGACATCAAAAGCTGATAGGGATTGAGAATGATTGAGACAGGGCGTTTTCCTCCTTTTGTTGGGACACTTTGTTCTACAACTGTCGCGCGTGCTTCTGACCGTATCACGGCTTCCGATTCACATCAACCATCTTGGAAGGAAGCGAAGCGGATGTACTATGACAGGAAACTTCAGTCCCTTTGACATGCAATCGGCTGAACTGTCAAGGAAAGTGAGAGGTCGGTCAATAGTTCAACGAACTGTCGGTCAAATTCCCAGATTATCGGGTCATATCTCTGTAAAATCTTTGTTAAGACTTGTTCGTTCACCAATATATAAAGGGGACAGAAATCTGCAGTACACTTCACTTTTCACACCAGTGACAGCCGCCGAAAAATTGAAGGTCCAGTTTAGGCTAGTTCAATCCACGAGTCTCAGGTCTGTTCACTTGCTTCAGCCATTGGGCCGGGAAGAAAGGCAGCAGGCCAGAATATCCAGAATGGGCACTCAAAATAGGACTTGAAATATATGTCATTGCAGTGGACTTGAAAGGACACTTTCTAAAGTCTCTGGCATAGATCCATCTGCGGATAGATCCGGATAGCCTTTTTTCCCACTTAATTTGTTGGCCAAGAATGAGATGTGGCTAGCCAACCAAGATTTTATTATATTTTATTTGTGCAGTGTGCTACTGCTGCTACTTTAGATGTGAAGCAAAGGCATTGCAAGCATTTGCGAGCCATCAGACACATCCACAGGATCAATATCTGTGTTTGCTCCACCACTCAATGTTTGGCAATGGTTCTGACTGGCAGGTCATCGAATGCCTTCGACCCCGAGTGTATGGAGCTGGTGATTTCATCATCTATGAAGGTGATGAAGGCCCAGGAACCACAAGCTGGTAACAAGATTATCAGCCCATAGCCGCCATAGCCATCCATAGCAAGTTGAAGGTTGATTGTAGATTCACCAGCTCCACTTTGGGTGTTCAAGTCCCACCTTGTTATGTTGAGGTTGGCAATACATGACAATGGCATGCAATGGCAATATCACATTCATGGCTCGGGAAGATCTGAGTGGCTGTCTGGCGCCAGGTCATGAGTTCTTCCTGTTGATTGAAGGCGAAGCTTCGGCCATCAAGGACAGCAACCTATGCGCAACGAATGCGTGGTCCGATGTGGTCACAGTTGTCACACCAGGAAGGACGCGTGGTCGCAAGCTATTTGTGCGGTGCTTGGCTCCAGTTCCATCCATTTCCTGTGGGAGCCTTTTGATCAATGGCCAGGACCCAAGATCCGATTATTGGAGGTACCTACCATATATATAAGGCCTAACATTCAGGCCTATTTTTGAGGGAATATCCCCACAAAATATGGCCAAAAATATGGTACGTTTACCTCCAATTTAGGATCCTGGAATTCCCATTGATTTCATCATGGCTCAACATGGCTCAACATGGCTCAACATGGCTCAACGGGGCCGATCCCTAAGGCCAGGTGACTACTTTGGTGAGCTGGCACTACTATCAGCGAGGTACGAAGTAAAAACAAAGTCGGACAGGGAGAGTGTGCAAAGATGTGCAAAGATGTGCAAAGTATGTAGCTGAAACAGAAGCGTCATATAGCGTCATGCTTGATGATGGAACGCTGTTCTAACAGTCTGAGCCATGGCATGCCATGGCTCATTGCATATCATTGCATCAACTGCCCTTGGGTATCCCATGGGTCATGGGTGAAGCCGAGAATGTAAAGGTCAACACATTGACATGATAAGACCATGCGACATATTGTGACACGCTATGAGAAGTGGATTGAAGTGGATCCAAAACTGAAACTTGAGACATGACAGGCATGAAATGACATGGTGCCCCAATGTGATCCCTGCGTGTTGTGTCAGTCCACGTGCTGCCTCGGTGGTGGCAGAGACAGAGTGCACCTTGGCTGTGCTGTTTGAATCTGACTTCAGAAGGCCAGGGATGAAAGTTGCTGAAAGTGTCAGGAATATTCGGAGATAGTGTAAACAGAACTCAACATTCAATTCTCCTTCAACACTTTTGAATTCTTTTGAAGTGTTCTTTATCCCCTGCGCAGGCTACTTGGTCCCTTGGCAGAGTTTCATCGTGTGGTGCCCAGGTCCTTCCGCCGCTACATAGGATTCCACGCTTGGCAGCCCGAGGTCCTCGAGAAGCGCGGCAGTCGCGGCAGTCGCGCGGCAGCTCTCGCGGCAGCTGCGGCAGTTGCGGCAGTTGCGGCAGTTGCGGCAGTCGCGGAGTCTCCGAAGGTGGCGATTCCCCCCTGCCATGGCGGTGAAACCTGCTGAAACATGCTGAAACATACCCTCTGGTAATTTAACAGTTCGCTATTGAAAATGGCAATTTATAGTGAGTTTTCCCATTAAAAATGGTGATTTTCCATAGTTATGTTAGTTTACCAGAGGGTATAGTAAAAGAATGTAAATAAACAAATGTAAAAAGATAGTAACATGAAACAGCTGTGCTGTGTCAGATCGAAATTGGCGGCCATCACAGACGACAGGCCAGTTGAATCGTCGTTCTTGATATATCTTGATCTTTGTTTCCTGTTGGTGAACCATTTGGTGAACCATTTGGATCATTTGGTCTGGTCGACTTCAGCAGGCCGACGAGCAACCTTTGACATGGAGATGCAGCGAAGTTCGTGCGCTGAAGATAGGTCAGATCGGTCAATTCCAAAGTTTCTGGTCGCGATTAATTAAGAATCAACAGCTTTCCTCATATTCACACCCAAAACGCAGGCAAGATCTTCAATGAATCTGGATGATCTGGGACCCAATGCTGCTTATTCTGCACCTTCCTGCCAGGTACGCATCCCGGATGTCCAGAAGTTGACATCAGAAGCCAAGAGCATCGATCAGATCTTGGATGAGCCATGTGACTCCTAGTGCAGCAAGATCATGTCATTAAATCATATCAAATCATATCACATCCAATTTAACCAAGGCAAGGGGCAGTTATTGATGGTTGTCTTGATTGCGGTTTGATGTCCAGTGGTGCCCACCAGTGCCCACCATGCAGAAATAAGCAGGTTGAATGGTCAATCGACCAACGGCTCAAAGTGTTTCCGTATTCCCTTTGCTGCACAAGTTGCAGCCTGTGGCGACACTGAACGGCTTAACCAGGCACAGTCCACATCTTCAGGCAATGGGTTATGTGGCTTATGTGGGTTGCTCATTAAATTATCTGTTACAACTATTGTAGTTGGAAACTGTTGGCCGGTTCGGTCTTCGGTGCTGCCAGCCTATCTTTGAGTTGGTTCACATCTGTGACTACGAATTAAGTCTTGCAGAACAAGGCAATCCGAAGGTATTTGAAATGTAATCCTTGATAGTGACTAATATATATATATATATATAATATATACATATAAATATGATATGAATATGTATATACTGTATATATATATAATATATTATTAAGGTTGACAGTGATAACAGCAAGGCCGCCGTCAACAGGTTTTCGTTGGTGTTTTATCTCCAGGCCTGCTGGCTGCACGGATGGAACTCAAAGGTCTCAGCGAGCTCGAATTTGGCTCCAACGAAGTTGGCTGCACGCATAAGTCGACTAAGTCGCTAATGGAACGTTGGAATCTCAGCTTCTGAAGCAAATTTGATCAAATTTGGAGCTTGATAAGAAACCACTGACAACAAGATTCCACAAGATCCCACAAGATTTCCGGAGTTTGGGAACGTTTCCAGCTGAGATTCTGAATTAGTCTTTGCAGTGACAGTATCCCGCGAAACTTGGAAAGTGGCCTGGGCAGGAATTAGGTGAGTTCGGTGAGTTCACAATGTTCACAGAATTTGGAAGGGGTAGGATATGGTAGGATGGTTGTGAGACCAAGATCTCAATTTTCTCTGCCTTCGCAAGAAGCTTCCTCGCCAGTGAGCTACCGCTTGCAACTTGTTGCACTTCTGGTGACATTTGATTAATCATAATTATATATATTATATAATCATTGGTGACAAGTTCCTTGATTAATTATGATAGTACACATTTGATTAATCATAATTATTTTGGTACTATCAGAATTATTTTGGTACTATGATAGTACACTACCATTTGATTAATTATGATAGTACACATTAATTATTTTGGTTGTGTACTACAAGACTTCCAAAATACTCCCTGCCTTGGTTGCCGTGCGTTGAAGATTGTAATTGCCAACGAGGACTATCGTGCCCAGAACCGCATCGTGGGCCGCTCCCCCCAGCCCTGGTCTCAGTCACCTGCTGCCATCAATATTAAGTCAATATTAAGTCAATAATTGTACCTTTTTTTTTTTGTACCAGATAATATATTGTAATATGTTATTATTATATATAATATATAATTTTCGTACCAGAATCCCAACTGTGTTGTTTTCAATGCTGTCAGACCTGGTTACAATGCTTGCGAAATCCATGTGCACTTTTGTTCATGATCAGATGTTGTTCAGATTCGCTGGACCCACCAGGAAGATTGTGAACCTGGGCGTGACGCTGGCCTCCAATGCGAGCAAATACGTATCTTTTACCAAGGCCCGGCCCAGGATTGGGGAGGCATGGGGCTTACAGCCATGGTGTCAATATCTAGCACCCTAGAAAGGACACGCCGTTCACTGTCTGATGATCAGCTTGATGGTCCATAGTCAGGAGCAATGCGACGACCTCCCCAGTCTCTTTGTGTGGGTTCAACAAAGCTTGTCATAGGTGACGACACGCAGATATTTAGCTAATTTAGCGAGTAACAAATTAGCATCATTTAGCATTGAGCAAAATTCAGTAAATTTGTTCTACTGAATTCCACTGAATTCTACTTGTTGATCTTGTTGTCCAGAAGCCCTGGCCGGATAGGGAACCCAAAAGACATGGTGCAAGCGGTTTGTAGATGTTTGTAGCACATGCCATGAACGCCTAGCAAGGCTCTGGTGTGGTTTTTAGATCCAGTCTGAAATTGAACTGCCAGGTCGTCGGCAAGAAAGACTGAACAGACTCCGAGTGAATTGATTAGCTGCTCTTCTTAAACCGTTCCAAACTGACGTGCGCGCCTTTTAATGAATTTTCGAAAACCAAAAAGTGCTGCGGCAAAAACACCTGCTGATGGATCGACATGTTTTATGTTCATCCATGAGAAAAGACCACCTTAGGGTCAATCATCAGAGAGGATCAACGGATCAACGGAACATGTTTTTTCTGAAGTTGGATGGAAGCATTGAAGAATGGTTCATGAAATCAGAACGAACATAGATCATTGATTCATATTGATTCTCATGATTTTTATACATGTTTTGTGATATCCTGGTGTTGGCTCAAATGAAATATGCATCCACGTGTCAGTGCAGGAAACATTCCGGAGACACAAACAATTATACCCAGAAGCCATCGACCAGATCGACCAATATGTCACGATGGACTTGGTGTAAATTCGATGACTATTTGCATCATTTTTGCATCTTTTTGCCACATTTCAAGACTTCGCAGTGTTTGAAAAGTGTCTCAAGCACAGCTGGTGCTCTCGGTGCGGTGGCGGCTGCCGACCGCACTGCAGCCATGTCGATCATCAAAAATGCACCGCAAGCACCAGAAAGGCGCCACATGGTGCCACGTTTGTATCGGCGAGAGTTTGTTGCAGAGTCATCTCAGATTTCCAGAGATTCCCATAGAGATTTGCATAGATCATAGGTTTCGGAGGACGGATGTGGATGGACGATGGATGTTGAATTCACGCCTTTGGCAGGCTGGATTGGATGTATGAGCAGAGCGCAGCAGCTGTGAAGCCCAACGACGATGAGTATTATGATGAGATGATGAAGATTCAGGTCTCTGCTCAGAAGGCACGCTGATCGTTTGCATCTGGAAGTTTTCACTGGGACAGAGCTGTTGCATGTTGTTACCGCAGCCAGGGTCATGGTGATGTTTGTATATTGCGCCAAACATGTTCAAACAAATGGACTCGCTCTTCGCCAGGACAAAGACATTGAGGCTGTCAAGAACTTGCAGTGCCTGGTTATGAAAGACCATTTAAATTTGAGCTTGAATTTCCTGACCTGGCGTGTCCTGGTTCATATGTCGTATGCCACGAAGCTTTCTCTTGAATACAACTGAACTTAGCATGATATGTGACATACTGTGGCATTACCTTGTACATGATATGTTCTCTATGTTTTTACATGTTCATAATTTCACAGTTCCGTCCAGCAGTTCCAAGGGGCAACACTGCTGGCTCTCTCTTCCTAACCAGTGCCACCAAGACCACCGAGGACATCCAGAATCCGTAGAGACGCCGTAGAGTCCTTCATTTTGTTTGCAGAATCCAGCATCGCAATGTCCTCGCAACATGTTTGAAATATGCCAGAAATATGTCAGATATCGGCTTTGACCCTGCCTCCTGAAAATGTAGGACATGGTTCGAAAGCTGCGAGAAGATCCGCTCTTTCAGATACGTCGACAAGAGCAAGCAGCGAAGGAAAGCATGTGCTGCCCTTGGCATGGTCAGATTCTTCTTGGATTTCAGATGATCTTCGCAATCAAGCCTGCCAGCATCCTGGAGACATGTTTTGATCATGTTTTGTGTTTTCCATTGTTTTCCTAGGATGACAAATCCCCTCATCATGGCAAAGATCAAAAAGAAACAAGAAAAGGCAGCAAAGTCTGAGGCCAAGAGATGCAAGAGATGCACAACTTGGCCCATGCAGCCTTTCTGAAGGTGTCTTTATTGACAACTTGTTGATTTTTGTCGAATTTTAGTGTTTTAATATGTTTTAATTGCAGGGAGCCAAACCTTTCAGTTGTCATACAAGCCTTCTCTAAGTTCCTCCAAGGAAAGCAGCCAAAAAAGAAAAGAAAGCCGCGAAGAAGGAGGAGAAGGTGCAGAAAGATGCACAGCTTCTAGCAAAAATTCCGGTGGTTTCGATTGGTTTCCATTGGATTCCTATGTTGCCAAACAGTCGAGGGATCATTTTGATTTGGATTGTCTTGGGACCGTGGATTGTGCATTGGGGTTTGTGTTCAGCCAAGAATACGAGGCCTTGAAGAAAGCCGCAAAGGCACAGCTCAAGTTTTGTTCGTCAACAAGCTGCCAATTTTGACCGGCTTTTGCCAAGGGTCAACACACACACACACATTTCAACACATTTCAACACATTTCAACACATTTCAACACATTTCAACACATTTCAACACATTTCAACTGCCTCAGAGTGCCAATTGATTCAGTTGTAATATGTTGTAATGTCCCATAGGATCCATGGTGCTGGTATATATGCTAACATTTGGGGTATATTGATGGGATCCATGTTACCATATATAGCATAATTACATGGATCCTATAGGGTTAGTAACCTCCGACTTCCCGTGACTTCCCGTGACTTCCCGTGACAGGCAAAGAAGAAATCCAGTAGTGACAGCTCAGAGGCGCCTGCAGCACCACCGGCTCCACCGGTGCCTCGCGCAGAGTGGGACCCATGGGAGCCATGGAACCGTTGAAGAAACTGCTGAATTGGGTCAACAACGTCAACATAAGTCAACAACCTTAGAAACAATTATATGAAAAAAACATGAACATGTATGAAACATTTATGAAACATCTAGAAATGATATGAAGATATATATGAAGTGCAATGGGATAGACGGCGATAGAAGACACCTCAGCAATCCGAAGCACGTTGGACAAGAAAATGAGTGAACCATCCAATGGTCAATGGTGAAATAGTGCCTTGGGCTCTGATGCCGCTCCAAGTCCAACTTTGGGCTAGGGCAACCTGTGGTGCAGAGACTCTAGTGGCGCTTGAAACATGTTGAAAACAGGTTACCAGGTTGAAACAGATTGATCATGTCCAGTTCGTATCCAGCTGGTAGTCTGGTGTTTTAAGCCCGGACTCTGGACCTATGTTCCAATCACGGCCGTACCCAGGCCAAAAAGCGAGAAAGGGAAGAGCCACCTGAGCCTCTCGGATGTCAAAGAGCAAGACCCAGAATGACCTGGATTCTGACCAGGTATGAAAAGGTCAAGGGCCGCTTCCAGGGATCACATCTATATCTCACATCTATATATCACATCTATATCACCATTTCCATCATTGCCTGATGAATGATATGAATGATATGAATGGCAATGGCAAAGGGCACGTAGGGCACGTGGGGCACGTCATGGCGATGATCTCCCGGACCCCTCTTAGGCCGGACCTGTCTGCGCTTGGACCCAGCCAAGCTGTGCTGAGCAAACGCATGGAACACGTCTGGGATGCCCAGTGTCATGCCATGCCAAGCGTGTCATGCGTGTCATGCGGACATGCCATGCCAAGATATGCCAAACTCTCAGCCAATACAGCAGTGAATCGGCATTTGACATATTTGACCAATGTGACAATGCACAATCACCCTGAGGAAATGCGAGTGAAGCAGCAAAAAGATGCAGCACTAGCTAGTCGTGGTCTGGGAAGGCACAAAGAGCAGTTGCCAAGATCAGCATAGACTGCACAGATCTTGCTTTGCTTTATAGAACGCATGTTTGATATGTTCGAACTCTTGGCAGTTTTCATAATTTGGGGATTAGCAAAGTGAGCAGAACTAGATTCTTTTCATTGAAAGGTGTTGGTTCGAACTGACTCACAAAACCAACAGAGACGGTGTATCTCAAAGCGCAGGCGAATGACAGATGAGGAGAAAGATCAGCGAGTGCAGCAAATGAGAGCCAGCACCTGAGATGTTGACGACCCCTTGGAAAACCTCTCCTAGAGGCACTTTGCAGATTTCAAACGTTTCAAATTTGATAAGTTTCAAACTTGCAAGATTGACCAGTTTTGGCAAGACTTCTTGGAGATTTGAGGTTGATGCCAAAAAGCATGAGAGGCAAACTTTGCACGTGAGATCACATGAGTTTTCGAGTGCGATGTTTCGATGTCAGGATGCTTTCTGCCTCCAGCTTCATCCATACATCATATTTCAATATATTTCAGCCTTTTAATGTGATTAAAAGCCCATTGGCCCATTGATTTGGATTCTGTTCTGCAAAAGCGACATTGTCACTGTTGAGCAAGCGCCGAGCAGGATAGGGTTCTCTTGTACTTTGCAGGATGAAGGATGATCGGATAGCTTCTGCAGAAGACAGGGAGAAACAGATCGAGGACAGTACATATCTTCGTTGACACTTCTGACATGTTTCTTCTGACAGCAAGCAACATTCACAAGAGTAACTAGATCCTTTGCCACGTTTCAGTCCTGCCGTTCTGTAGGAATTGGAAGCAAAGATGAGAGGGAAGTCTGATCAGTGACACACTTGGCTCAATGTTGACATGGTCAGAGCAAGATTGCATTGACCGAAGGAAATCTTGGACATGACCAATGTGTGTTTGGTGCTGCTACATGGATCAGTTGTTGAATAGAAACGCATCCTTCGCTTCTCAGGAAGTATTTCCGAGATCTGCGGAAGGATGCATACGCCGCCGACGCAGAGGTTGGAGAACTCCCGGTGTTTAACCATAGCGTTTAGTCGTGTTGAGGCATGATCTGCACCCTTTCAGAATGATTTCGGCTGTTGATAGTCTGAAGTATTTGTTGTTGGGAGCCCATGTGATGCTGACGTTTACTCCCCACCAGATGTCTGTTGCGGACCGCATCAAGACACAACGCCATCGGCGGCAGAAGACACTTGCTTGCAAAGCTGTACCTATCTTTGTTGGTTGCATGTTTGGCTCGCAAAGTTGTGCTGGACGTAGAAGTTGAAAAGTGGTATGCTAATCAACTCCATGGCATCCAAGGAACATCAATGTCATGCCCTCAGATGTTCAGCCCGGATTCAAACCGCAACCAGTGGCATCCAGGCATTGCTCCTGTCATCCACCAAGGATCCTCTGGAAAAGGATTAACGCGCTCGTCGTGAGAAAAAGCCAAACACTGGGAGTGACTTGAAGACTTGGTTTCCATAAATAATCGTAGAGCTTCGCACACCGGCGATGCCCTAAAGGTTATGTATAGTAGTGTGAGCGTTGTTTTTGTTCATGTGCTCGGCGCGTGCGCGCAGGTGCAGAGCACAGTATGTCAGTATGATGTTCTTTTCACACCGCAGCTTGTAACACATCTTTTTGTCGCATGTTAGTGTTTGTTCTTGTTCTTGTTGTTCTTGTTGTTCTTGTTGTTCTTGTTGTTCTTGTTGTTCTTGTTCTTCTTCTTCTTCTTCTTGTTGTTGTTGTTGTTGTTGTGGTGGCCGTTGTTGTTGTTGTTGTCGTTGTTGTTGTGCATCCCCAAATTGAAGATCCCACAAACAGCATACAATTTTCCCTCCACTTCACGAAATCTAAAATTTAGTTTTCAGTCGAGATTCACATTGTTTTTTCAGGGGAACGCACGAAATCCATCACGTTTTTACGCATATTCAAGTATAGTTCCTTTCAGGACTGCGCAAGTCCATAGTCTATAGCTCCACGCACGAGTTGCAGCAAAGCAAAGTGCCCCCGCCCAGCTGCAAATGTTGCAAGTTTTTTTGGCTCGACCGGCACTTTCAATTCTGGCATCATGGCCGAGAGGCATGGCATGGTCTGGGTGGCATTGGGGTTGCGTGACAAGCCTTGGGGTTTTGTTTATTCATTCTGTATACTTCACTGGTTTGGCGACTGACCTGACATGAGGGGGGCCTGGGATGTTGGAAAAGGCTATAGCAAAAAAATATGGCATTTGTATGCATTTGTAGTAAGGAGGTGCAAGTGAATCGCAACACCCCAAGTAGTGTTTGCAACGTAGGCAAGTACCAAACCTGGGGTCAAAAGTTCTTGCAACATCTTGCAACTGTAATCTGGACAAAAATTGATCATGTCGCAGCTGAATTTTAAGACCCACGGTGCTGTTTGCCACTTTGAGATGTTTTGGTCCAAACATGAGCATGTCGTCAGGCGGTTCACTTTGACTTTTGGCCAACACGTTGAATTCAGCATTTGATTGCATTGCATCACAAGACTCAACGGAGCAAAGAACAGGAATCACCTTGCGTTTTTTTGCCCTCATCCTCAAATTTGTGAAACCAATGAAACTAGTTGCAGCCAGTACAAACTTGCATGACTTGTGCCCTGGTTTGAAGCGAACATATCAAAAACCGGGTTGGCCATGTTGCCAGCTGTGCTTGGTTCCCTTTTGATTGGGACCCCATTGGGATTCTTATTCTTGGCTATTGCTGGACTGGGAAAACTGCTGCCTGGACATCCGATGTACAACGTTTTGGTTTTGACCTTCGACAAAGCGATTGGGCCTTTCTTTGGCCTTCCGGCTACCCTGCTGCGACTGATCATTGGTCTAGCAGAACTGAGCGCAGGGCTTGTCTTCCTTGTGGTTCCTTGGGGGCTTTACATGCTGGTTATTCCTCCTGGCTTGGAAGCTGCTTCAGAGGCCAGTAGAATTTTGGTTTCATAGGTCCAACGAAAATCAAAGCAGTGCAATTCTTGGGAAAAACATGAGAAACATCTCGGTTCGAGAGTAGCGGTACAAGGGCTACAGCCTGCTACAGCAGGTGGTTGTGGAATAAACCGTCCTGTCAGGCACTTCTTCTGTGCGCTCCTTGGAATGCTGGCCATTATGACTGGGGCGATTGTTTTCAACTGGATCACTGAACGGCAGCTTTCAAAAATCGCTCCATACATCGTCTTCATCACTTTGCTCAGTATTTTCTTCTACATCGAAGTTGGACTCACAGACTTTCAGCGAATTCCGGAGGGATGGATGCTGTTCATCTACTACTTTCCTGCATTCTGCAGCAGCGGCACCGTGATTTCTTTTCTGTGGGCTTGCACGTTTGGTGTGGGCATTGAAGAGCTCAATCATCGAATGGAAGAGATTCACAGCATGCGAGAACAATTGCTCTCGGAGAAGAAGTGACACAGAACGAGATGCTCCCGATGTTTGACCCCCCTGTGACAGTGAAAAAAAACACAGCTGTGCCCGGAAGCAAAGTCATGCAAAGTTTTTGACTTTGCTGACTGGTTTCCGATCTTTCTTGGAATGCAATGAACTTGGATGAACTTGGCAAGTCTTTGACTATTGTTTGGCAAAGTTGAGTTAAAACGCTTCGAGCTTTGCTGCGCTTTGCCTTTGTCTCCCTCTGTCAAGCTCCCAACCGCAGTTCTCATCCTTTGATCAAATTATTCAGGCGAAGCCGGCGAGTGGCTGTACTCTCTTGCCCGGAGCCTTGGTGGTCGAACAACTGACAACGGATATCAACAGATACTTTTTTGGGAAAATATAGCAATATTATGAAAGATTTCTATATATAAGAAATAGATAGAAATAGTAATAACGATTAGTAAATAACAGACCACCAGATGAATGGCGCAGGTAGTGCAGCTGCTGCCGGAGTAGCCTTTGTGGCGCCAGGTGAGGAAAAATTGAAAACAAACCAGCATTCAAGGAAATTGGAAAGATCTTAAGGGAAAACAAGCAGCAGAATTTTGTCAAGATTATCTATGGTTAGACATGGTTAGCGTAGAATTCAAATTCAATTGACACAATGAATCTTGAAATTCGGACTGGGTTGCAGGCTTCCACGCCCCGTCTGGTAAGCCAACCAATGTTGGTGAGGCTTCGGCGGTACTTGGGAATGGTAAATGCAAGATTTTGAATGAATAGACGTTCCTACTATTCCTCATTTGGCAAGTGGTTTGAACAATTTATTTACTTTCCATTCTACCGATCTCCAATGATCTCCATTTGCATCTCATTTTTCGGGTGGAATGCGTGGAATTCAATCACCAACGACTTCCCACGGTGGAGGCGCCGCGCGTGTCGGCCGGATGGATTTCGCCCGCTGTTTCGGCCCCGGCGTCGATGCCGTTGATGTCGTGGCCTCGGAAAGTTCCACCAGCTGCCAGCTGTTCATGGGATGTTCATGGGATTTAACCATCAATTGGCTGGCGGACTATGGGTTTGAACTATCTATGATATGGGGATATGATTTATACATTGATATGTATTATATACTTGATAAATGATTATTGATTGCTTGTGAAATTGTAGGTGGGCATACAATCTGGTTTATTGGGGAATTTTAAAACCATTTAAACCCACAAGAGGGATACATACGAACCAACCAATGTAATGGGATGGGATAGGGATAGGGACATTTTTGGTGGTTAAAACTTGTTACCGCTTGAAGTTGTAGACATGTTTAGTCTTCAGCCGCCAGCCATCCATTTTTTTGGGGCCTTTCCTTACTTTGATTCGTGGACTGATAGATGCTACTGGCATTTCGATTGCAAGAAGAGCGAAGAGTACACAGAAATGAAGTCAAACCGAACAGTCACGACTTTCCGACTTTCCAGTTCAATCACCATGAATTGTATGAGTATGTTCAGATGTTTTCAGATACATTTAATATATATATATATATACATGCAAAGCACATGTCAGCTACCGTGCTCCACAGAAGGTCGCTGTCTTTGGCAGCAGCAGCTGTGACTTTGGCAATGCGACAGAAGAGGCCAATGCAGATGTGGTACCAATTCATCTCTTTGGATGATGAAAGATGAATGAAAGCCTTGACGATTCGAAGATCCTTGTATGCATTTACAGGAACGGACCCCGTTGGGCCCTCAAGAATTTGAACGCTTTCAGTAGCTTTTCAGTCAGCAATGGCATCGCGCATCAAATCGTAGAAGATAGGAACATTGTTTTGTCTGCGAGTCTCTGACAAGTCAAAGGGCCGTGAAGCAAGCTGCTTCTGTGTTCAGCCCTTGCTTCGGAAAACATGAGGTGCTGTTGCACGCAGAGGTCTATTTGATGGAATGGAGGTGTGATGCAGTGAGTTAGATATACTGCAATTTTATGCAATTTTGGAGTTGGGCATTGCTGTGTTCATGTGTGCTGCAGACTTAGGAGGCACAATGCAAGTAGTGTGCAGACATCCGTGGGGCAGACCTTTCTGCGACGTGACAGGCGAACCTGGAGCGGAAGTTGCAAGAACAATTGCAGAGGCAAGTGTGGCAACGAAATCTCATGATACATACATACGTACATATATTATAATATATATATAGTATAATGCATATATATATAATTATAATACAATATATATATATATATAGAGATAATATAATACATATCTAACATAAATATTACAATACATATAATATTATAGATCTAATATACAGACATATTAAATACATGTTTGCAACATGGGAACATGTTGCAACCAGTACCACAAAGTTCCAAGCGCTTGAGCCGTGCAAAGTGCGCTAAGCATTTGAGCTCAGGCGCAGCCATCAAGCAGCGCAGATTGAGAAGGGAGCTGAAGACCTTAAAAAACAGATGGAGGAGAGCCGTGGAGAGCCATGACATATGGGTTATGGGCGCTTTATCACTTAATCCATGGATTCAAGTGTTCATTTTGATGTTGGAATCTTATTGACGTAAACTTGGTTACGCCCAGGATTGAATCTGTTTGAATCGAAATATATAGTCTCTTTCATCAGAAATCGTTTGAATCATTCAAGCCTCCTTTTTTAAATCTCATAGAAATGATGACCAAACACGCCACTGATGCCTTATTTTGGTGACGATGTTTTGAAATTCACTGGATTAGTCAGAGGTGTTTGTCCTATTCAAGCTCTGACGTCCTTTGAATTGGAGTTTTCCGGCATGTGTTTGTGTCAGGGTAGTCCTAAAAAAGGCAGCAACCATGCAGTGGGATGATTGGATTACTGCAGGAGCAGTTGGAGGTGGAAAGACGTGAGCAGCCCAGAGATATGACATGTGATTTGTGATCCACAAAATGACCACCGCATCTTACATATCATGTACTGTTTATATCTGTTTGTGATATACAATTTGCCATTGCATAGTTTAGGTTCGTTTCTGCGTACACAATGAGAATAATTTTCCATCGATGCGGCAAGTGACTTTGGGATTCTTTTGCGTTTGCTGAAATTCAGGTGTTGGAGAAGAGCTGAGGATGCAGATCGCTATGTTACAGGTGCGCAAAGATGTGACCGTTTTTCATCGACTTTCCTAGGTCGCCCTTGGCCAAAGTGTTGGGCCCTTGTGCCACACTTGTGCCACACTTGTGCCACACTTGTGCCACACTTGTGCCACACTTGTGCTGGGCAGGAGATTTACACTGAAGTCAATGACAAGCTGGAGATGTCGCAGATTGCACAGCAAAAGATGCAGGCCAGGCCAAGCCGCCAAGCTGCAAACCCAGATTCTGAGACATTGGGAGGATCAATATGTTTCAATATGTTTCAATGGCTACAGAGAAAACATCTGGTCGGAAGATTTAAATAAAGATTTGGTCCTACTCATGATTCATACCCACCTCTCCAAGAATTGTTTTTTCATGTTTTTTTTCCACTTGTTGGCTTGTTCTGAAGGGTGCTTATGTTTTGTTCTTAAAGGAGTTTCTGCAAACCACCAGCAGAGTTTCTCGTGCGTCGGGATTCGGCTTCCTCAGTGCCCACTTTATGATCTTGAGGGGACAGATCCTGCTACATGTTCTCAATGAAAAAGATAGTCTTGTGGAATGCCTCAAGCAGTGAGAAAATGGAACGTGGATCTGTTGGCAGGGCGCAAGTATGCAAGTACTTCATTGCAAATCCTGCATCGGTTGGAAGATGTTGGAAGATGTTGGAAGATGTTGGAAGATGTTGGAAGATGTTCACAATGAGCATACTATGGGGTGCACAATGGGTTACATGGGTATGCATACTTCTGAGTCTTGTGAGCCCTGACCTGGACGGTTCTCAAGTTTTCAGGTTGCTGGTTCTTTTCTGTTGAATTAGCCATCATCGTTTTTCAACAGAAACTGAGTTTGTGACCATGCGTTTACATCTTTTGCGGCCACTTCAGCTCTTCCTTTATTTCCGGAATTACATGAACATTGCATGAAACTTACATGACAATAGTTTAAGGATCTTTACAGTTGTGTTGCAGCTACTATCTCGCCCCTCTGCACAGCCTGCTTCACTCTGCAGTCTCTACAGTCTCTACAGGCCAGCCGGAACGAGCTGCTCTCAGAAATGGCCAATTTGCAGGAGCGGCTTTCGTCTGAGCCTTGGAAGACCTGATCTGGACGGACAGGAAGACCTGGTTTGAAGACCTTCCGTTCTAGATTCCTTAATTCATTTTGATAGATTTTAGATCCCTTCTTTTCACCAAGGATACTGGTACGGAGTATCACCATCAAACAATGGTGCATTCACTGGCGAAAACTGCACCAGCAAATGTTGTCCCTTTGGAGTTGGATTCAGGATGGAACTCTCGAATGAAAGTTTGGAGTTGGATTCATAGAGATGATACGTAGCATCTTGATCCGACACGTTTCTGTTCCTTGCAGGCAAGCTGATGCTGAGAGTATTCAGAGGCAGGTGGAACTGGAGGCTGACATCCAGCAGAAAGAGGACCGATGCCGATGCACGCATTTTTTTCTCTCAAGTGGTCCTGGACGGTTTCAACTTGTGATGTTAAAGGCCTTCTTTGCCAATTTATCCTAGCTTCAGTCAAATTCGCCCGACAATCCACAGCTATTTAGCTTTATGCCTCAGTTCATGCTTTGCTGCAGAATCGAATTACTCAGCTCGAGAAAGAGAAGACAACTCTGATGGAGAACTTGAAGCGGGGTCGTGTTGCCGCATAGCTGTGACAGTTGTTGTGACGTTGATTGGTCTGATGGCCTTCTTTTTCCATGTCTTGAATGAACGTAGCACCGTAGCACCTCCTTTTGAGCCTTTTGTCACACTTGCAGTTGTTCAATCCGTCGAACGCCATGGTTTGGATTTTCCATGGTGTGACAAAAAAACCATGTTGTTTGTGGGTTGAGAAGCAGAACAAATTGGATGTGGCCGATGTGGCCTGTTGGCATCCCCCGACTGTACTTCATCCAACGACTGTAAAAAACAGTTGAAAATAGCAGCTTTCGCTTGTAGGCAACTGGGCAAGCAAGTGAAGGCCGGCAGTTCATGTCGTTGCAATCGGATTCCCCTCGGTAAAACTATCAGCGCGATCTCCCAAACCTTGCAGGCAGACCGTGAAGTTGCAGAAGCGAAGGTGGGAAGGGGGTCAATCAGCATTGGTTGCAGTTTGATTCATTGTCATTGCTATTGCTGATATTATTTTTCTTACTTGTTGTACTAGTAGTAGTAGTAGTAGTTGTTGTTGTTGTTGTTGTTGTTGTTGGATCCACTTTGTCCAGTTTTCCTTTCAACATGGCCTGAACATGGCATCCTCTGTCAGGAAGGCGCCTTGCAGACACAGCTTGCGCAGATCGAAGCTCAGTGACGACCTCAGTGATCTCAGTGATCTTGCTTCGAGATGGAAAACATCCCAGTTATAGTATGTTATAGTTGATGTTCCCATGAAAAGCTCCATAAATGGAGCTTTATTTTTGGGGATTTCACCATTGCCACTCTTGATTGACTCTGCTAAGTTTCATGATTTTGGGCCTGAAAGCTGTTGAAAACTGAGGTTGGAGGTGACCACCAATGCGACTGAGCAGGCCTTCATCCTATCTGTGTGTGCCGGTTTTTTTCTCCAGAAAAAAGGTTCCACAAATAACCGCCATAGTCAATAGCATTTGTCCAGAGATTGGGTATAGCAGTGTATCCTAGCATGATCATGGCAATTTAGTGAGGAACTAACCCCTTGACCATCGGAATTCAGTGAGGAACATTGGTTCACATGATTACCTTTAGCCACTCGGTTTTATGTTAGGCAAAAGGCGAGCTGAAGAGTGCAAAGGACCAGCTGCAGAGCCTCAATGCCAAGGTGTGGATCATGGTGACCATTGATAACCTACAGGAATCCCCATCAGTTGGTGACCTATAGTTTCAATTAATAGTCATTAAATACGTCATAATATATCATAATTCACAGTTATTCATCATTTTTCCACACATCTATATATGTATACAATTATATATATATATATATTTCAATAGATTTGCGCTCATCTTTGGGATGCTGATCCCCAGTGACCAACCAGCGGTAGCGCTCGGCCAGGTGGCGCAGCTGGATCAGGCTCTGCAAGGAGCACGCGCCAAGGAAGTGCAGCTCACCCAGGAAATGCAGGAGCGGAGCAGTGCTTACCGCTGCTGGAAGAAAACAGCAGTGCTGGATATGTCTCAGCATGTCTCAGCCTTTAAAACTTTAGATCGTATTGTTCTACTTTGCAATGTTGATTGAGTACTTGTTCAATTGTTCAATGCTGTTTGTCAACTTTCCCTTCACTTTTCGATGGCTTTGACTGTACTTGAAGTAATTAATGGATCCTCTGAACCTCTGGGCATCGCAGGCAGCTTCGGTGGAAGTCAAACGTCTCCAAAGCGAACAGAAGGTCTTGGAGGCGCCTGAGGAACAGCTCCGGCTCAGTGGCTCCATATAGCTCCATGCTTTGCCATTCGTGAGGCAGATATCTCTGATGCACTGCAGCGCGAACGAAATCTGGCGGTCCAGCTTGCCAAGGCCTCCGAAGATCGCAACGAACATCTCTGAACTGCTGCAGATCTCATGTAGAAGAATTTCTTCTGCGACTCCGATTGCTGCCAGGCTCAGGAAAAAAACCAAGGCTTGGAAGATCGTCTGCCAAAGATGGAGGAGGAGAACCAGAAGCTTGCCGTTAGAACATCTTGGCAGAGAAACATGTGAGTTTCTCATCATCCCATACAATGAGCCTTCGAAAGACTATGCTGCTCTGACTAATTTGGTTTTGAAGCAGCTAGTAAACTACTGTTTGATTGTTGATGATTTTGCATTGCGGCTGTTTTTAGAGTACTGTCATCACTAGGCTTGCCACCAGTCCAGTAGTTCTTTCTCCAACACCCCAGTGAACTTGACAGATTTACTCAGCTTGGAAGGGCAGTTTTTTGCCAAAGGTCCCTGGGTTTTCATGGGTTTTCAGTCTTGGTCAGTTTCGTTCACAGGTAAGCACAACGTTTCTTTTATGTTTCTTGATCAGTGTCATCCTGTCATCCATTTTCTCCAAGGAAGCTGATGCGACGAGTCAACCTTTTGGAGACTGTTGCTCAGAATGAGCAGCTTTTCTCCGCGAAGCTGACGGACCGCAGTGACATGTGCATAGAAATGCATAGAAATGCATAGAACTTTTTTCTGGAGCCGGGGTTCTTTGAGATATGTATCCAGACAATCCAGACCAAAGGCCGGCTGCAAGCAATGTGATGAACAAGCCCACTTTGATGATAGTCTATTGTTTTTGGTGAATGTGACAATTGCAAACAAATGAGAGCAACAGTCTCATTGTTGAAGTTCTTGCTGTATCTTGCTGTTTCATTTGTGATCTGCAGGAGTCGCATGCACAGAACGAGAAGCTGGCAAGTGAACTTCAACAGTTGGAGGCGGGGTATCGCCACGGGTCATCACGGGTCATCACGGGTCAGTGACCACCATGGAAGCTCCGTGGAAGCTCCGTAGAGCGATTTTTGAAGGCCAACCTCAAAATGAAGGAAGGCGAGACCAGCAAACTGGCTGCCAATCTGCAAGCCTCACAGGCGGGGTCCGAACTGCACGAACGTCATGTTGCGCTTGGAGATGGACACATCATGAAAAAGAGGACAACATGAATCAACATAATAACATTTTGATAAAGGTAAGATTCATTTTGTAGGCCTTCTTGACACTTTAGCTGGGCACTTTAAAGGTCCCGAGCTTCAGTTCTTGCCATTTTCCTTGAGATTTTTGTGAGGAGAAGACTCGCGCAGCTGCTGTGCAGGCACAAACTTATGAAGCGCAGGCACTGCAGTGCCTCCGGGATCCTCCGGGCGAAGTTCGTCGCAGTTCCATGTCATCCATGTGGTGCATTCAACGCACTTTCTTCGATCGTCTGGATCAATGATGGTCAATATCACTGGACATCTTATTGTCATCAAATAGCTGAAATTTGAAACCAATGGTCACACCCGAAGAGTGCAAAAGATTTGTGTTTTCGATTAATTAATAGAATTAACAACATTGATAAGCTGTTTCAGATTGTTTCAGTATATATTCCTGGAAAATTCCAATAATATCATGACACTTTCCTCCGAAGTCTTGTAGTTTTTTTTCTTCAATTTTCTGCCAGATATCTCCGAGTCTCCAGGCCCAAGAGTCAGCGCGGATTGCTGCGTCTCGGACACAAACTTTGGAAGCAGAGATCCAGGAGGTGCATCCAACCGTCAACCGCGTCAACCGGACGGATAAAAATCGAAGGGACCTGCTTAAGCAGGACCTATAATTATAATACTATACTATAGACTCTATAGACTCTATAGACTCAATGATTTTGTAATTTGGATGTGTACATATGTGTACATATGTGTACCCATTTATAAGGACTGAGTTCAATAAACTTGAAGTTGTGCAATCTGCTGCCAAGTCCTTGCGTGAGGCTAAGCGAGCACAGGCCAAAGCCCAGGAAGAAGCTGCACAGGCCAAACGCCTGGTGGAGGCTGGGGAATGTGACATTTTCTGAAAGGGTCACATTGAAGAAACACTTTGAAACACCATTTGCAACACATCAGAAAACCATACAAAACCATGGATTGATTGAAGTGATCTATTTCCAGGATGAGATATGGATCGACAAAAGTAACACATCCGCCAACAGAGGTTTTTTTAAAACCTTTTGATATCACATTAAGAAAGATCTTGAAATGCACATGGATGGTGACTTTGCCCAGGTGATAATTTTTTGGGCCACCATTTTTCCTCTGCACCACTTGGTGTCACCGTGTCACCTACCTTTTTCGCCCAACAGGAAGCGAAAATTGCCGAACTGAAGGCAGTGGAGGAGGCGCGTTCTGCCACGGCCGAGAAGGCGTGGTGCTAAGTGGATCGTCAGAGGGATTGGGCTGTTTCTGTTGCGAGTCATATGAAAACTCGGGACCTTTAGGCACTTTGACTTTATCAAGTGGGGTGAAAAAACAAACTCTCTAGTTTAAACACACATATATATATAGCCTATAGCGGGTATTTTTTTATGTATCTCATGGGGATCTACAGATATCTACAGATTGCTGGGATGTTTTCATTTTCATCGGCAAAACCAAAAAATGCACATATCGCGCTGCCGAAATGCCGAGGCGGCTGGTCTTTTTGCAGAGGCCGCCTCAGCACAGGAGCGAGTTCGGCTCGCCTTGGAAGCTCAGGACCGCGCGGGATAGCGCCGCGTTGCCAGCGATTTGGCAGGTTTCTTTCAATTTCTTTCTGTCAAAGATGAAGCTTCCCAAATTTCCCAACTTTTTTGGAAACTGAGAGGTTGAGGTCAGAACCAGGTTAGGCCAATTGTGAACGGTTGTGCATAAGATGCATAATTAAGTTATGAACAGTTCCAGATGTCACCGTTGTTTTGGCGTTTCCGCAGCAGGCAAAGGCAGCCAGGGAGGCTGCAGCAGCTCAGCGGGCTGCAGAGGAGCTTCAGGCAGTAGTTTGGGTTCCCCTGCCTAGTGAACACCAAAAGAGCTGGCAACTGGGCCACTAGATGATCCAAAATGGTCTCAGAAGTATTGAATCATCCCATCTCATCCCCAGAATAATGGTCATGAACGGTCTTGAATGGTCTTGATGTCACTGTCATCATACCGTTTTCGCGTCCTCTGATGTTTGCCAACACGAGGCGAAAGCAACCAACAGCTACCAGCTCCCATGGACCCTTGGCAGCACATGTTATCACCGAGATGGACATCAGAGCCTTTTGATTTACCTTGTGGCAGCTTAAATGATGGATACTTCAGTCTTGCACGTCAACTAAAAACATAATCTAGATATGCATTCAAGATATGGATAAATGATTTAAGTCATATAATGTCATTAAAGTCCTATGGATACAGTATCTGTTTCGTGAAGACTCTTCAACTTGCTCCCATTTGCCGCTCCAGGCAGAAGCCTGCCTAAGAGGCTGTGAGCCCTAGATCCTCAATAGTGACAGAATCTGACAGAAAATAATTCTACGTCATGTTTATTTACTTTTATCATCTATATTGATGAATGTTTGCAAATTCTTCTGTTTTAAACGAAAAGCACACGATCGGCAAATGGATTGACCGGATAAATCTCACTGCAACGGACATTTCTCATGAAATCTCATGAATAACAGAAGTATACAGAAATACAGCAGGATAGAGCAAGGCTTCATGAGCACTGCAGTGCAGCATGGTTGAAAGGAAAAGGCCCTGGTCAAACTCTGCCATGTGCCTCGAGGCACCCAGATTTGGCACACATTTCTCTTGTTTCGACTGGCCAACGAGAAAATCTCACTTTGAACTCTTGGATTTTTACGTTCCAGCACAATGTGGATAAGTCGGCTAAGATATGCTAAGATTGTCATGAGGGAGTCGAGATATCGGTTGACAAACGAAGTTGTGCTGGTCCAAAAGTCCATGGCAAAATGACGCCGACAAGCCGTGTCCAGGCCAAGGCCTCAAGGTTGAGATGCTGGCCATTTCAAGTAATTAATGTCAAGTCATTTCAACATCCAAAACATCTCAAAGCATCATAACTTATAACCAATCATAAACAAACATAAACATCTCAAAACTCCGGCCCCAATTGCCCGAGGGGTTCCAGGATCCCCCAGCACCCCCAGGGCTGAAGTTGGCAAACACATCCAGGCCTTGCGCAGCGAGTTTCAGGCCTTGGCTGGATCTGACGGCTTTTTTTCACAGCGATCCTGGAGATATCTGGAGATCAGCCGTTGGACTTCGGACAAAAAAAAGCCACCCGGATGAAGCGATGAACCGATGATGAATTTTGCTTGAGAAGCCCAACTGCAGTTGCCTTAAGGGCACCTTTTGGTGCCTCGGTACCAAAGTTTCTCGATTTTCCCCTCCCTCAGGGGAGCAAACTTCGCCTCGCCGAAAAGTTTGACCTGTTCTGCTGTGACATTCCCATGACAATTTCCTCAGGCTGTGAGACATCTCTCATAGATTAGATAGATCAAAGATGATGAACGTACCGAGCGCCGGTGAAGAGTTTTACAGGTCTGAGACCAGACAAGTTTTGGAATCAGTTCTTGTTTGAAATCAACAGGCTGTGGTAATTCTAAATGGGTTTGGCGTTTCCACCATGATCATCACGTGACTGCTGCGTTTGTAGTTCTTCCATGAGCCGAATAAAAAATTGGCCAAGGCTCGGCTCCAGCCGGTTCCTTTGGAGCTGCACATGATTAGAAGCAGTATGTTAGCAATTGTCAGCATGTCTATTTGATGCTTTGGAACTGTGCGTTTTGACCTATTTTGACCTTCATTCCACGGTAAGATGTCCCATGAAAGCCCATGAAAGCCCCAGCTATTGGGATCTTGTCCCCATCAACTGCCGAAGATCTACCAAATCCTCCATACAAAAACCTTGGCCAAGCCATCACTTGAGTCAGAGCCTTGCTTGGATGCCCCTGGACGACTGTTCATTGTGGAGGCCAAAGCTGTGTCGTGAAGCCGTTTCGGGATGTTTCGGGCATGAAGGACATTAGATTTGGGACCTGTTCTATGGCTCCAGGATGCTCCAGGGCTTTGAGGCTGAAACTTGCAGCAAACAGAAAGCGCTGTGTCCAAGCTCGTTCTGCATCGTTCCCCACTGAAAGGAGCAACTCTGGTGTCTTGCGCTTTTAAGCAGCAGCTTGTGCCTCAGCTTAACAATATGCTGTCATGAAACAAAACTGGGTCGCAATGCTTGGCAATGCTTAAAAGATTTCAAAAGTGGCTTCTTCGGGCCATGCGGTTCGATGTGAGACATGGGTCCAAAATGGTCCAAATCTAACAGGGAAACAGGCAGGTTCTCCATTCCAGTCCTTGGATCACTTGGATCATTGGAGAGACTGAGGTGAAAGATGAACGGTGAAACCACACCTGACCTGTTTTGGCCACTAGAGGTGGTGCATGGTGCGGGTTGGGGACCATACAACAAGTCGAGTCAAATGATTCCTAGGTGTAGCCTTTACAAACAGATTGCCCCAAGTTCGTGCGTAAGTCAGTTTTTGAAGAGCGTTCAGCAAGTAGTACACGTGTTTTTTTGCCAGATCCATACTTGATATGGATCTCGTTTTTTTGATGTTCACCAATGGCTTAGTTTTACGAAAATCCACAGGAAACCATCGTTTTTCATGTTTTTTTTCCCTCAAATATGGGTGTTCCAGGGTGTTCCTGCAAAATTTCCTTCAACCAATTCTGTCATTCCGATTTTTTCACTCGTCATTGCAGGTTGCATCTTTGATCGCCACCCTGCTGCAGGGCAAACTGATCAAACTAGGCTGAGTTGCGACATGTCGCAGGCAGATCCCCACAGAGAGCTGTGATTTGAATTGCAGCCTCGAGGGGATACCATGGGATTACCTTTGCCCATCGAACATGTGCAAGATTTCCGATGGACAAAGAGTACAACCAACCTTTCTTAAAATTCCCAGCTCCCCTTGATGATTCCCTACGCTGCCAGATGCCAAAACAGTTAGCCTTTTTCTCCCCAAAATTGCATCATGATGGAGGCAGTGCTTCACCCTTCACCCATCACCAGTGGAGCACTTGCAGCTTGACTGCTGTAAGACACAGTTTTTTGCCTGGCTGGGCCCAAAACTGCTGGTGCTCTGTGACTGTGATTAGCGTTTTTTTGCAGCGCTACTCAAAGCAGTGTGGGCATTACATGGCATTACGGCATCACGTGCTGTTCTGTCACTTTTTGCCTGCTATCTTGCGGCACCAGGAACCACGCACGGATTCATTTCAATCTCCAGCCATGGTGAGATCCCACAGCTTCTGACAGAGCAGAAGTCTGCATATCCAGGGGATCCCTACCCTCTTAAAAATGGAATTTGAGGGGGGAGTCGTACTGAAATTTCATTTTAAAATTATTCCATTTTTGCAGTCATGTTTTCTCAATGATCAATATTCCTCATCATTCCATGTCATTGGCAAGCAGATGAAAATTAAATACTTGCGCTTAGCTCCGGAGGAGCTAAGCACATGTCAGACTGAAGCAGCACATGTG
>Ga0126342_10000880_pt1 | contig 37833 bp, 28 predicted proteins | sample Cyp1metagenome_FD_92528 | JGI IMG/M metagenome (GOLD analysis project Ga0126342, IMG submission 92528) | Coral microbial communities from Lord Howe Island, Old Settlement Bay, Australia - Cyphastrea 1 metagenome | ecosystem: Host-associated > Invertebrates > Cnidaria > Coral ... | reverse complement strand
ATCTGCATCTTCTTTCTTACTCTTCTTTCTTCTAATCTTTCTCTTCTCTCTGCCTCTTCCCTGCTCTGCTTTTCATCTGTCCATATTGTCGGAAGTTTGACTTCTAAACTTCCTTCGATCATATGGGAATACCATCGGTATGGGAATATGGTATTAATGGTTATATATGTGCTATATTCATCCATGTTCCCATGTCTTATCATTTATTGCTTCAGTGATGGATTTCAATCCCCATAGAACCCACCGCGTCCCAAAACCGATTCAGAAACTCTCTGCGATTCAGAAACTACAGTTTTAGTTTCCGAATCCGCGCATGACCCACCGCGTCTCCCGCAATGTTCAAGGCGGGGCTGTTTAAAAGTCCTACCAGTGGCGGATTGTTCCCTGGCTGCAGGGCTGTTTTGGTACAGCTGGGTGGCAGGTGAACAGTAACATTGGTCATGTTTCTTGGCAAAAAAAAACATGTCGACCATATTCCCAAGAAGATTGAATCTTGTTGATTGGGGTTGATTGGGTTTCATACCATTTTTGGGGGGTCCAACTGCCATGAAACTGGCCCCAGATACCATGAAAGTTAAATATTCTTACCCTATTTTATCCCATCAAATCTTCATTTTTCATCGTGATTTAGAGGTTTTGCAGACATGTGTCTTATCCTTGAGTCAGAACGCTCCGAACCTTTTTGGCTAGCTGCACCAGACGAACCTTTGTTCATTTCCATCATTCTGTCGGTGACTGGCCATTGACTGCGCTTCACAATGTTCCTTAACTTGGGATGTAAGTTAGCTGGTGGCTTCATTTTTTTACATGGTCAGCCTACGTGGCTATGAATCATTCGCTATACCATTTTCAGGTTGATAGTCATCATAGTCATCCAAAAATAACATCTATTTTGATGTGAACTACAGTGGTACAGGGCTTTGCTCTGCCTCTATAGCAACATCATCAACGGGGAAGCACTTCTTCTGGAAGATGATAGCTAGAGCGAATGATGGAGGACGCAGCACCAGCCGAAACGCCCGCAGAGGATGTTTTATGGGATCCCATGGATGTCTCAAATCGGGCCGGATACTTCAATTTCTGTCAAGTTATGGCTATGTGAATAAGGTTGCTGACAATACAGCCCCGAAGTCGATTTTTTTCATGGATTCGTGAGGGTGGATTAGCCCGTAGGGCCATCCGCAAGTGCAAATGATCATGTTTTCACTGGCCAATCTCAGCATCAATGACGGTTGGCAAGGGGAACCAGCCTGTTATTCACGCACTCACGCCGGGAAAATGTGATTTTTGTTGCTCCTGTAGTTGCTCTTTCTGGGTTTCGCTGGGATGACATATTTGGGACGATGGGTCAAAAAGACCTGGTTGACGAGTTCGAGCGGGGTATAGTACCCTTAGAGTCATAAATCACAGACAATACTGTAACATATTTTTTGCCAGCATTTTGATGAATCAGAGGTCTGTCAATCCAGGTTTTGCTTAATGTAATGGTCTATCTCCAACTCAGTGAATTCAATTGGAATTCGACGAATGTTTTTCGTGTGGCCCTTCCCATGTTGTCCCCGTAGGCTACTCTAGATTTGAGCCCAGTAGCTGGCGAAAACGATGGTCTCCTGTAGAACTTCCCTTCAACTGCAGTGAAAAAAGGACCGTATATATCTATTATTTATATACATATATATATATATTATGCCCATGTTTGACGATTATATCCCCATTTAATCCCATTCTTGCTTTCTGAATCCCTATGATTGTCCGATGATCAACTCATTGTATCAGAGTATATCCTCATTCTATGGCCATTATAGCTATAGCTAGCTCAAAGATATCCCAACTAAAATCTCATGGTTTCCCATCTTTATCCCATGTTTGCTGATTTGTTTTTGTCAGATGGCCGGATCACACTAGGTTACAAGTACTTGCGCCTGCAGCACGAAACCACGCGCCTTGGTCGGGTTCTTTTGTGTTGCAGGTGCATCATGGTCGGTAAGGGGGAATGCCCAAACACTTGCAAGTGGATGATATCATGTATACACATAATTTATACATGTATACATAATGTATATGTAATATATATGTAATATATATGTAATATATATGTAATATATATATATATATAATATATATATATATGTAATTTATATGTAATATATATATATGTAATATATATGTAATATATATGTAATATATATGTAATATATATATATATATATGTAATATATATGTAATCTATATATATATGTAATATATATATATATATATATTAATATGTATATATATATGTGTGTGTAGTATATATATTATATAATATATATATATGTACTATAATATATATATATGTGTGTGTAGTATATATATATATGTGTGTAATATATTTATATATATTTATATATATATATATATGTCAGTGTTATACCATAGCTATGGTGTATGGTAGATATATCTCTACTTTAAACTTGGGCTATGAGTTGGTTTATAGCCCCGATTAACTAGTTCGATATATCTACCATAAACATTTGCTCGCCTACTTATCAACCAACTTATCTACCTATGGGGCACCACATTGTACCTTATTTAAGCTTTGTGGGTTGTATGAACTAGTAATTTTCCGGGATGCCAAGTAACAAAAGACGAGGGACCTGGTAGTTTTCTGCATTTGAAGAGGTCTAGTGAGTTGCTCTTGTTCTTTTCAGTGACATGGACCACAATTCCAGACACAAAGCGTTTCTTTTTTGCGGATTTCATGGGGAGTTTATGGGAAGAATAGTGTGATATTACATGTGGATATATTATATGACATAACTCTAAGCAAGTAGAATGAGCGAGTACTCCAAAATACAATGGTTGATCATGGTTGATGATCATTGCCCCTTTCGAAATGACTACTGTATCCTCGGTTAATTTAAGCATCTGCTATGGAAAATCACCATAAAATGGGAAATCATCTATAAATGGGCCATAATCAACCGTGGCAATGGAAAATCCGCCATGTATAGATGATTTTCCCAGCTATAAACCTCCATTTGTAAGGCATTTTTCGCTAGGTTAAATCACCAAAGGGCATTTAGGTTGTGTAAAACCCCCCCATTTTCAAATACACCCGTACCGTATCATGGCAGCTCCCCTAGATGTTTGCTTCTTTTGGGCGATGGTGATTTACCACTAGAAGTGATATTTTTTAGCACGTGCCCAACCAGGTACCATGGATGAAACTCCGGGCATAGGACCAGCATAAATCTACCAGGTACACAACACGGCAACCCCCCTAGCAATATATTGGCGTAAGGATATGTTTAAATCAACAAAAAAAGTGAAGATGATGTTTGGTGAAAGGTTTGAAGTTGTTGTTTAGTAAAATGGTTTGAAAGGGTTTGTGAAACTAAAGAGGATGGTGAAACAAAATATGATCGATAAAAGCATCTCAAAGTCATAAGTGGGATGATTGGACCATATTCGACCAACAACACATGAGGTTTAAAAACCTTCGGATGTAGTCTGGGTAAACGTTTACGTGCACAGCAAGCCAATGATTTGCCTGGAAATGAACTTTACATGGTGGATTATCCATATCTATGATGATTACCTGCTTGGTAAATTAGCATAGCTATAGAAAATGGCCCAATTTATAGATCATTTACCCATAAAAAAATTGTGATGGTCAATAGCTATGTTGATTATCTAAGATGATTAGCCACCTCTCGGTTTACACCAAGAGACATCAATTGGTCTAAGCAAAAACTTTGCAAGAAACCCCGTGATTTAAGAGGTCGAGACCATATTTTCCTGTGGATTTTCGCCTAAAGCGCAGCGGAATAGAAATACATCTGAGTGGCGAACAATTAGATTCTGCTGACTCGAAATGGACATGGCGAACAAGTGGCTGGTCCCCCCCTATCGCTAAGGTTGTGATGCAACTTTCAGCATCCCTTTTCTCCGTCTCCTTGGGGGATGATTAATCCATTCTCATAGAGATGTTTATAGCCATGGCTGCCATGGCCATGGATTCCCATTTTTCATGGGATGGACAACCGTAAGCCATGTTTTATGTTTTGACCCTAGAACATATATTTTGTTTGATTCCCATTATTTCCCATTATTTTTCAGCGTTAAATGGTTGTAATGGGATCTTTATCCCATATTATTTTCCCATTTTTGTTCGATTCCTCCTTGTATAGCCACTATGTACTTATTATATCCCTATCATCTCCCCATTTGTGACCGCATTAAATACTGGGGTATCAATCCACATCATTTGTATGATCCTCCAAGTAGCTATTATCCCATTATATCGCCATTATTCAATTATATTACACTATATTTCATTATATACCCATTTTATTCCATTGTATTCCGTTATGTTCCATGATATTCCATTACATTCCATTACATTGCATTATGTTCAATCATATTTCATTATCCCATTTATTCCATTATATTCCCATAGAATATCATCACATGTTCATAATAACTACAGATAAAACTAGCACATTGTAGTTTACATGTAGGGTTAGAAATATCCCCCTTAACTAGTCTATCATTAACAGATGGTGGTTTAATTTGTTTAGTATTCCCACTACTAGAGTTAAACCAAATTTAACTAGATATTAGGATTATGATATCTAGTATTATCTAGTTAACTATGTGTGTATATTATATATATATAGTTGGAGATAATATATATATATACTATATTGAATAACCCAAATAGATATATTGTATACTTATTATAATAAATGGGTTTGTCTGAAAATATGGTATATTCCCAATTATAGCCATTTAATAGGGATACTGATCATTAACCATTGGGTTAGGGGTACACTATTTTCAGACACACCCAAATAAACGAATATATTTATTGTAGGCCTTTCCTCTCAGGAGCGCGGCGGTGATTTTGGGCCTTGCAGCCTCCAACCTGTCCAGCATGGACGCTGCCTTGACACGGACGTCGGGGGCCCTTTTTTTAATGTGGCCGCGCCAGTGTTTGGGGCCTTTGTTGAACTTGTTGGATTAAAATGGTTATTCAGGTTACCCTCTGGTTATTTAACCTATAGATATTACTATAGATATTACTATAGATATTACTATAGACATTACTATATATACATATATCATACTATATTGAACTATTAATATTTACCCTCTGGTTATTTAACCGTTTGCCGTGGAAAATCACAGTTTTTAATAGGTAAACCATCTATTTCGATTAGGGCCATTTTCCATGGCTATGTTAAATAACCAGAGGGTAGATGATTTCAGGTTAGTTGATCTACCTATTAAAATCGCATGGTGATTTTCCATAATTAGTTATGTAAACGTTTACCAGAGGGTATATATGGGATAATAGGATTTACTGCTGGTTGGTGGTGTGGAACCAAGGAATTTTATGACTTTCCATATATTGGGAATGTCATAATCCCAACTGACGAATTCATATTTTTCAGAGGGGTAGGTATACCACCAACCAGTTATAAATGTCCAGAGTTTCTATAGATTATGATGAAATCCGAATTCATGGATAAATTGGGATAGGTAGGGATAAATTGTGATATGGAAATGGGTCAAAACCTTTGAATTATCATCCATTACCGGCTATTTTTAGTGTACCTAGTGTATCAGGGTTTTGACCCAAAACTAAATGATTATAAATCTCAAAATAGCTACTATAGATTCTTATGGAATCTGATTTTTTAAGAGAAAATTTAGGCATAAATTCAAGTTTTCTGGATAAATTGGGACGTCTGCGCTCCGACATCATTGTACATGATGCTCATTAGGGGTAACTATCCCCAACTGGTCTTATTGTTAGGTTGGCGAGTGATTGTAATTTGATCAAGAATGTTGATTTGTTGTGCCATTAGATTGATTTTTTCTCAATGATATATTGACCAGCATGGTGATTTGTGAAGGTCGCAAATGTGGTAAACCCAATAGGAAATGCCAATTTAACCGCCTTCTGCGTGTTCCGCCGGCCACCATGGAAAGAGTTATCCTGTAGGCTGCAAACAGCCCTTGCACAGGCCCGAGCAACAACACGGGTTTTTGTGTAAAAGATGGCGTTTGTGGATAACACTGTTTTGTGTAAAACAGTTCTTTGTGTAAAAGATCGTTTGGACGCATAAACATTGGTTTTGTTCAAGCCACGGTTTAAGTTTAAACCAAAGCATGTGTGTAAACCAAGGTTTTGGAAAGGGCCATATTGAAAACGGCTTTGGAAAAGGTCATATTTAGAAAGGTTATGCGTGTAAAAGGTGTTCGGCGCAAAAGCCAGTGGATCAAGTATTGGATATAAGAAGCGACGGAGAAAAAGGAAACACAACAAAAAAACGGAAACAACCATCGAAACGACAGCAAGATTTGCAAAGCCAAGCCAGTGTTGAGCGAGGCGTGGGTAGAGTTGAGCCCGCCACAACGTAAGGAAAGATCAAGACGAAAAGCTAGGTGGGGGGAGGGGGGTGGGCTCAAGTTAGACGATGCAAAAATCCGCGCCAAGGGGAAAGTCCGGACAAGACAAAGACAAAACAGACAGGGCAACTACGAACAAGCAAGATCCACAAGACTCGCCGGCAGGCCGGCGGATTTGGTACAACAAGGGACCCTTAGAAGTTGGTTCTACCTGCTTTAACCAGCATTTGCAGTGGCTATTTGCTATGTCTACACCTAGATGTGGTTATAAACCAACTAACACCACTGCGGGCCCTTCTGGATGGGTTGGAGGGAGTCATAGTGATGTGGTGATGCTTCAAGAAATATGGTGATCAAATGGGATTGTAGCCCAGTCATGACCATACGAATTTGAGGCAGAGGCAAAGCATCCCATATACCAGATTCCCAACTCCGGCTCACAAAGCAGACGTCTGGCGCTACGATCGTTTGAGCAAACGTGGCGGCTATTACTTGGACATCAAGATGGCTTTACTCCGGCCTCTGGAAGCCACGCTCCTTGAAGTCTACCGCCTAGGTGATGCAACAGAGCAAGGCCAGAGCATAGCTCAGGCCTACGATGTGCAGAGCATAGCTCAGGCACCGCATCTGGTTTTAGCAATTGTCAGGAAGAAGAACCACATCTTCCAAGGATGCATTCTGGATTGCAGCCCTAACGGTTGGTCAATCCTTATGTGTTCTTTGTCGAGGATGATTTTTGCGGGCTACTTCCGACATTCTGCAGGCATCCCCTCAAAATGAGAGTACGGTTCAACATACTTACCCAAGAAAAACCTTGGGCTACATGAGTTTGACCCAAAATTGTGTATGATATGCTTGAAAACCAATACACATAACTGTATCTATAGTTACTAGGGGTTATCTATAAATATATATATATATACGAGTACCACAGTAACTGATTATTACTATATCTAATTGAGCAGGAGAAATGAGTGAAATGAGTGCATCTCTCCACATTGTTCCTGCAGATTTGCCCATGAAGAGGTTGGTTGGTGGTCAAATGATGTATACATCCCGTGATATCCATGTTATCCCATGAGATCCCCATGAAATGATTGGGTTTTACACCAACCCATATTTTTGCGATTAAATCCCAGCCGTATGGTGGTTTAACCAACAAGCAAAAAATAATCCTAGCCATGTGTTTAATTGATACCCTCAACTACTTAACGTCTAGAGTGCCCCCCTCAGGGTCCAGGGTCTAGGGGTCATCGGTGACCTCTCTGCGACTCCTTTCGCAGGTGCTGTGTGCACATCCCATCCATGCTTCCAGCAACCTTCTCTGATGTGGAGGACCACGTTTTTCTGCTTGTCGCGGTGGGTTACGATTTGTCAATGTTCATCGGATGTTTCTGGGACGTTGAAGTGTTTAATTATGGTAAACAGTTTTGCAAGACAAGTTTTAATGATGTCAATGACAACAATAATCCTGTCCCCATCATAATAATATGCTTCATGCGACATGTGCCATGATCAAAAGATGGAATGATCCATGAAATTGGTTTGTTTAATAGAGTTCAATAGGATCAAAATAAACATACTGATCATGTTTTTCTGAATGCTCCATATGTTCTAGGAAAATGGTATCTTGCAGCTGTTGAAAATTAACACTGATTGGTTATATGATGTTATATGTCCACATGTCCATCACATGTCCCATATGTTCTTCATATTTTGATGCTTACATCCCCATGTTTTCCCCCTTTTTTGTTGGTCATCCGAGCCCCCTGGCCTGCCAGGTGTCAAGTCCCGTGCAGTGCAGCGCAGTGTTGTCCTTGGGTTTGCTCTATGCAGGCGAGGGCAGCCTGTCGGAACCGGGGAACGGTCGTTGTTGAGAAGCCCTACGGCAGGTGGTGCCCCCCCAATTACCCTTTGGTAAACTAAAAATTTGCTATTGAAAATGGCCATGTATGGTTGATTTACCTAGTAAAAATGGTGATGTTCCATAGTTTTGTTAGTTTACCAGAGGGTATGTGTATTTGTTTATAAACCATAGTAACTTGTTCTATATATATCTACCACAAGCCCTAGTTGTTGTAGTTATGAACCAACTTAGCTATGGGATACCACCTTGTACATCAATGGGGTATTAATAGGATAATAATCCAACCAAAACAATGTATCATCGTATCATCGGGATGGTATTATGATAGTAGTGTGATAGTATTGTGATCTTTTGATGATACTATGATGATACGATGTGATGTGATGTCAATGGGATATTAATGGGATATTAACCATCAAAACTGGAAATAAGAAAGGAGAAAATAGCTGATGTAACGGATGATAGTGGATTACATTTGCGATATTAACATTAAGCGCCCCCGACATACCATAGTTTTTTGATGGGATTTACACATATGGGACCATACAATGGGAGTGTTTAATATTGAGAGGATTAGCTGGGTTCTGTTATGCTTGGTCGAAAATCTGTAGCGGAAACCATGAATCCTACATGAGCTATTTGGGGGTCAACGTAGCATTTCTCTGAAACCAAGCCAACAATAGGTCAAAAGCGGGTTGGTTCCGGAAAGATTTCATGTCCTACAGGAATGGCCCGGTTAGATAGGTAAGCAGGTTTACAACGGTGATGACCAGGATTTATGGTGAATATATCTATACTTAGAATTACTTAGATGGGCTGTAAACCAACTTAATTGCCGGGCCCGGGCCCAAGATTGGCGGAGGCTGAGGTCATGCGTCGCGGTGGACCATGTCGTAAGTTCGTTGGGACCAAGTCATGCTGTGGGATGACCATGACCGTCATGACCATACCACATTCATCACATCTGACTTGACATAACTTGACCATGACGCAGTAAATCGCACACATTAAGCACTAACTTTTTTTGCGCGGCGCGTTGTTTCCCAGCAACTTCACAGGCGCTTCCGCTAGTGGTTCCCAGCGTTTACGTGATGCGGTATCCGCAGGTCCTCTTGGAATTTGATCCCCTGGCCCCCATGTCCCATTGATCTTGTACCAATATTCTCAAGGTTCTCAAGGTCAACCACCTCTGTCCCAATTTTTGCTGACCAGATTATCATCATGGTGAAATCCCCGAGGTCTGCTGGCCAAAACCCCAAAACACTTACGTTCGCTGCCCAAAAATCCTGCTGGTTTTTTAAAGGGGATTGCATCAATCCCAAAGGAGGCTTGTTGAAGTTCAGACAGAAATTCCTACTCCAGCTCCAATGAAAATAGCTCTGATAGGTCATAGATACTCCAGCTCAGATGTTTCTATAGTCCAGGATATGACGGTTGAATCACCATGAAAAAACAGAATTACCCCATTTTGATTCAGCCAGGCATATTGTTGGTTCTATCCCCGTCATAGTCATATGATATGATATTACATACCATAAAATATTCAAGTCTAAAATCTATAAGTTGGTTTAAATTCCAAGCCGGAAAATCGTTGAAATCCAATATAGAATCGAGAATATACAAAAAAAACACTACAAAAAATCTAGAAGATGCAAAAAAAAATGCCAAAAAAAACTAGAAGATACGTTTAAAAAAAAAACTCTACACTGGCTACCCTCTGGCAAACTAATCCCCAATATTGAATTATATTCCCATTATGTTCCCATGGTCTATCCCATTATTAACCACTAATTATTATATCTCTACACAGGGTATATCTCTGTGATCCCCAGTTCTTTGTGATGCCCATCGCCGTGTGCGGCACCTGTGGCACCAGGCTCAGGGCATCGCATGATGACAGAGCTGATGGTGGCAGAGATCCTCGGAGAGCGCATGGAAATGGTGGGTTGCCAAGAATACATATTAATAGTAGGATATATTCCACATTAATAGTACAATAATAACATTAAATATCAGTAGTAGATCTTAATATTTTTATTTGGTTCAAACATAGCCATGGTTTTTTAACATAGCCATGGTATAGATGGCCCATAGAAATAGATGGTTTACCTGTGTTTACCTATTAAAAATGTTGGATCTTTCCATGGCTATGTTAAATAACCAGAGGGTAAATATTAATCGACCAATATAGTATGATATATAGCAAAATCTATAGTAATAAGTATCTATAATGATCTTTCATGATCTTTAATAATTTATATATCCCACATTTATATTACAATAAATAATAGTATGATATATTCCACATTTTTAGCACAATAAATAACATTAAATATCAATAGTAGATCTTAATATTCATAGTACAATAAATATTAATGGTGGGTTTCCATCCAACAATATAGTGTGATATATACTACTGTGGATGGAAGAAATCCTGCACCAGTTGACAGATGGTAAACATCCCATTATTTTTAGGGTTTCAACCACCCTTTTGGTGGTGCAGGATTTCGCAACCATCCACTGTATTATTCATAGTATAAGAGATTATCTGATATAAATGGAGATATGTTCATGTATTAAACTATTTAAAGATTTATTATATTTAATGAAGATACTTAAAAATATGAATGATTAGAAACTTGTAGATCATAAGTTAACCCACTAATCTATTGATTTAAATCTTTAAATAGTTTCTTTTCAATAGTTTCTTAATGCAACAATAATATCTATAATCTAAATAGATTATTTAACCCAACAAAAAACAATCTAATAGATTTAATTTTGTGGATCTATAATAAATATGATTAATTATTAATGATTATAAAATTATAGATCATTAATGTGGTTAAAACAATAATAAGCCACCCATTTGGGAATGGTTTATACCACCTATTTATGGTGTTTTTGGGGATGGGTTATTATTGTTTTAACCACATTAATCCATGAACCTATTAATCTAATATTTTCTAATCATATATTTTTTTATAGATTAATGGATTATTAGATTATTATAGATGATTGTAGATTATTATAGATTATTATAAATTATTTTAGATCATGGAGAATGCTGTTGATAGAAGTATAATGATATGGTAATTGTAGTAATCATGGATTATAGATACTGGATTAATTTACTGGATTAGTAATTATAATAATATGATAATAAGTATTATTGTTTTCAAGAATTCATAGCAGTAACATATCTATATTAATAAGTATCTATAATGATCTATAATGATATAATAATCTATATATCTATAATGATTAGTGAAATTCACAGAGGTCTATCTCAGCCTTATGGCTATGATCAGTGTAGTATCTGCAATCAGTATAGCAGTAAGCATCAGCAAGTCTTAAAATCTATAGCTGCTACGAGTTGTCCCAAATAATATTAAATACCCCTATTAATGGATAATATTTGGATAATAATTTTGACAGGCCACATGATTATGGCATAGTAGTACTGATAATTATTTTTGGTTGGTTTTTCTCTAATTATTATCCTATAATCCTATCAATATAGTGTGGGAAAATACTTGAAGAATCTCGTTGATTGTCTTCAATGGGATAACAATCATTTTAATGAAAGTACCCCTATCCTCCTTGTGCGCCCCGTGAGTGTTTAGCTATTTTGCCCGGAAGTGTTTTTATCTATTTTGACTCCCAGTTTCTTGCTACATTTGAGCTCCGAATTTCATCTTTCGCCATGTACGCTGCGCCAGTTTCCCAGGGCCCTATCAGTGTTAAATGCCTATTTGTGTTCACAGAAACTCATGGGGCAAGCAAGCAAATTAACTTAAAGTCAAGTCAAGTTCGGGTGAATATCGTAAGATAAAGATACTATACTGCAAAATTATGTGTATATATACATATATTTTTACACATATAAATAAAGGATTAATCTCCCGGCATTTCTCGGCATTCAACTGCGATTGTGACTTGAAGCTATCCCCAGCGCTCCAGTTATGTCCAAGTTATCCAAGTTTTCAGCACCGATTGGCCAAGGGAAAATATGTTGGGTTTATCCATTTTCCATGAGATTGGCTCATATTTGGGCATGAGATGGTAGCAACAGCAACGCAACATGGTGATATCAATCAATCATTCCGACTTGGAGGATCTTCCCCGTTGGTAATTGCATGTCCCGCTTGCATAACGGTGTTCTTGAGGGAATACACATCTATGTTCGATTGTTTTTTTATGATTCAGGAAATGGGGATCTTATCAAATCCGATTCTATCAGAAGGTACAACATCCAATTGCCAGCTAGTTCGATGCTCACCAAGGATACATATGTATATATATACATAAATATATACGCAACAATTTCAAAGGGTTAAAATTCTTGGGTCACAGTAACCCCCAATAACATTACAGAAAAATAGATGGTTCCCAGTTCCCAGTGTTAGGATTTTTAAGATGGATTTTAACATTCTATCTTATCTGGTTGGTGATTTGGAACATCAATCTTATTTTTCCCAAAAAATATTGGGAATGTCATCATCCCAACTGACTTTAACTCCATCATTTTTCAGAGGGGTAGGTTGAAACCACCAACCAGATTATTATTATCATTATTATCATTAACCATATAATAACCATATATATATTAACCATATATTAACAGTATATTACCAACCAATGGTAGGTAGGTAGGTATACCACCAACCAGTTATATCTTCGTGTCGTTGGCAACAAGCTACTTGGAGGATCACCCAGTCGAGTTGAACGGTAACCAGGGCACGCACCGCTTTACGAACCAATGGTGAAGTGGGGGATGGTGGGTGCCAATGGCATTGGGAATTACCAACAAAAACTCCCATTTAGAAGCGGAAGCAATCCCACAAACACATTTCGAATCTAAGAAGTTACTGGAGTCATGGGACGATCGTGGTGCCCGCCAAGTGATTTTTGTTGTTTTATACAGCCCATCAACTATAGATACCCTCTGGCAATCAAATGTGGCAATAGAACTTCCTTCATTTATGGATGACTTCCCCCTGCCAGGTCTGATTACCGCAGGGTTTTGCCAAATTATCCCATTATTATCCAACTATTATTCTGATTCTTATCAGATATGATATTGTGGTCCATAGCATTACGATATTCCGATTAATGCTTTTACCTGATTCTTATCCATTATCACCCATAGGATCCATGTATGCTATATATGGTAACATTTACCATCAACATACCCCCAATGTTAGCATATATAGCATGCATGGATCCTATGGGTTATCCAATGAATGTCGGTACAAAAGCAGAAACACGTTTTGGGCCCCCAGGATCGGTCGCAAGCCTTCAGATCGCGTGTTGCACGACCGCGAGAGTTACTCCTTGGCCGCAGGCGTCGTGGTGGAACCAGTGGGACGTGACTGGTAAACGAACAGTTTGCGAACTGGAAAATCACCATTTTTCGTAGCTAAATCAACTATAAATATCATAAATGGGATGAAACAACTCCTATAACTCATCTATAACTAAGGCTATGTATCGATTATAATCCCATTTGTGAATGTTAAGGTTAGGCTGGGTAAAATGTAGTGATCTCATTGGAAAATTATAGCCAGAAATAGCCTCATATAAAATGGTAAGTGAAATATTGTAATTTACCAATGGTATTATGGCCACTTACCATGAATATTTCAGGCCTGAAAATACAATATTTCACATAATACCAGTATCATTACATAATACCAGTGAAATAGCCAGAAATAGCCTGAAAAAATGATTATGTAATGGTGGCGAACTCTGATCGATTACTCGAATTTTACTTGCTCTCAATCAATTATCACGTACTTTTGGTTAATGCATGTCACTTAATGTTAATGAAGTATGACTTGCTTATGGATTATGTATTGTTTAAACCGCTTTAGCCATCAAACACTGGGGAAAACAGGGAATAGACCAGATGCAAGAGGAATTGCAATAAGTACCCCCAATTCAGGATAATTGGGAGTTGATGTTTTCTGGGAACCTTCTCTGTACAAGTAGTACGGGGCCATTTATTGACAAGGAGAAACCCCCGCTGGCTAAAATTGAGGTACCAAAGGAGTCACATACGTGGTCACGTTGTGTTTCCAGAAATGGTTGAAGGGAACAAATACAATGGCAACCTTCTTATTTGCCGGATAAAACCATGGTTTCCGGTTTCACTATTCTCGAAAAAACACATTATCCATTTTGAGGATTGACAAAGTTTGCCGCATACCGGACATCATCAGCTGCAGCCACACTATCGCCCGTCGCCAGCCCTAATCCTGATGTGATTGGTACATGTGCCGTGTTCAAAACCTGTGTTGTTTTCCCATAAGTTCTGGCATGATCAGCCCGTTTTCACAAAGGTTAATAGATGTTAATAGACCCAGTAGTTGGAATTCCATTTATGATCACTGAATCTCCTGGAATCCATGAGCCTAGTTTCATGATGGCTATCCCCTTTGGTAATCGCTGGCAATGGAAAAGTCCCTGTGTCTAAAATGGCCGTTCGCATTGACAGCTTTGACCACCAGAGCGTATGTCACAATATTGGAAAGGTGCCATGATTCCTCCAACCTAGTGCAATAACCATCGGCTGAGCCGTTCAGAAGGCCAGGAAGGAGAATAGCAACTTAGAGACCCTGAGCCCAATTACAAACAGATCCGAAAAGACTTGTTTTTTGCAACATCTTCGCCCTCGGGTTCACATCTTCCATGCATCACCCATGGCCGCCATGGCCTCTGGCAGTGCCCCGGTCGCTTGGCTCTTTTAACATCCGGTGAGAACTGGTTTCACCTTGGGTGGATGGTGAACTACTTAAAGATAGGGACTTAAGCAGCAAAACTGCTGACTCCGGCAAGAAACATGTGGAGTGAACCGGCCTAGGATCCAACACAATCTTAGTTAGGTTGGTGGCTGAATTTCCAACCACATCAATTGAAGCCACAAACCCATTGAACCCGTTGATGGAGCGATTCTCAGAAGCCTTCTAAACCAACAGTTGTGGAGTGTTTCCAACATGACCCATCACAGGCTCATGCGCCGTCTTACACCCTCCCCGATCATACAAACTAACCCCCACATGGGCCCCCGAATTTCGCTGGACATTCATGCCCCCCAAATATAGTATACTTGGCATAAAAAGTTTTGATCCATACCAGTATCTCCATAATTTGTTGGTGGATGTCCCTGTTGTTGGTTTGTGAACATCCTACAATCATTCCATGTCTTGGTTAGTGTGTCCCAGTGTTGTTTCACTTTTGACTTTTGATTAATGTTATTGGCTCAAGCCGCTAAGGCTTTGTGTCAAAACTTCAAAGGCTTTTGGTTGATTAAATCTCATTTGGATGTGGGTCAAAATGGAAGACCTAGGGGACCACAGATGTTAGTCTAGTTTAGTATTAATCATCCATAATTTTGGGGTACCTAATTTTGACCCATACCCATTTATATCTTCCACTAAACTTAAGCTGGTTTGACCACACCCCAGGCGGAACCTCGACCCACGCTGCGGCCCAAACAGCGGGTGATCTTACACGGCTTGGAGGCGAAGGAGTTCAACGGCAAGAAGGGAAAACTCATGTTCCTGGACCGCTGGAGACCGGGAGAACGGGGAGAATTTGGGGTATAACTATGGTAATATAATGGTTATATGATGGTTAATAATGGTTAATAATGGTTAATAATGGTTAATAATGGTCAATGATTGTTATTATTCATAGGAATCCAACTAATGTCAACCCTGGATTGGATTGAACCCCGTTTACGGCTGTTTCATTGGGCGGGTACCATGGAAAAATATTGGATTTTAACTATTTGGGGAGTACCCCCCTAATCAATCTTTATTAATCCGGGGTTGACATTATGACAATGTTTGGATGATTTGGGGGTCCCTCATTTTCTTCGAACTCCCCCTATTCGAAGGCCATATGTTGGGACTTATATAGGCCTTATATGGTAGGTACCTCTAATTGAGGTTCCTGAAATGGCCATTGGTTCTATCTCCTTCAGGACGATTATATATCTAGATATGGAATAGATTCAAATATATCCGATTATGCAATTAACCGGCCCTGTGAAATCCCATAAAAAAATCCTACAGTGCGGGGCTCCCGTGGCCACGAAATCGCTAAGTTGGTGCAAATAACTCCAAGAATTCTATGATTTATGATACTTATGACTGTAGTATTCATGGGGTTTATAAACCAATTTATAACTGGGGGGTCCCACATTGTAGTTGATATGTTCCACACATCACTGAGTGATTCCCCATATTCCCATTGTTGATGGTTGATATCCCATTCATACCCCGTGATGGATTAATTATAAACCCACTATGAAAATCCCTATGAAAATGGATTGGGTATTCCTATGGCTATTTGAATCCCTATGTTCAAATGGCTTCAACAGTGTGCGCTTGGGATTATAATGGTTTATAACTGGGTATATTAAATACCTATATCAATTCCTACTATAATCCCTATATAATCGTGTGCGCTTTCCATCGTCGCACATCGCCATAGGACGAGTCCCTAAAGCCGCCACGATGGCATTTGACGCTGGAAAGCGATCCATCCGTCGTGTCACTCGGCGCTGGTTCAGCATTGGGGGACTTAGATGAAGGTTTCCATAAATGGGGATTACCACAATAACTGGATGGTTTATAGTGGAAAATCCGCAAATAAAATGGATGACCCTCTGGTAAACCAACAGTTCTTAGTCACAATTCTTGGGATTATAATGATATATAATCATAGTTATAGATTAGTTCTAGGAGTTCTTTCATCCCAGTGATAATTCTTACCCTCTGGTAAACGTTTACATACTATGGAAAATCACCATTTTGCATGGGTAAATCAACGAACTTTCTATGGCCATGTTCCATAGCTATGTAACAAATTACCAGAGGGTACACGGAGGCTTTAATGGGAAAATCTCCTATTCATGGAGGTGTTCATGGGAAATTTTAAGGAAATCATCTAATAGTGGTCTAATAGGGATATAGTAGTGGTTTACTACGGCTGAATGATCCTTCAACGGGAATATATGGACAATCTTACTCTTAATAGTGGTTTAATGGTGGTTAATGGGTAAAACTGTGGGTTTGACATGGTTTACCCACCGGTGTCAACAAATGTGGCAATGGAAAACCCCCTCATGGCAAATATGGTACGTTTGATTCCCGGTGGGTAAGGAATAATCCTGAAATGGGTATATCTAGTTAATTTCACATTCAATAGTTGCTTGATGAGGTTTGATGGGTTTAACTGACGAAATGGCGATATGGGCTGATATTTTTCGGAAGATACATCCTTTGTAATCTATCAGTGTGTTACGGCATGCCCTATCTTTTGCAATGGATTTTCCATAGCTATGTTAGGATACCAGAGGATACATAACTGAGCTGTGTGTCCAAAACCTGCTGGTTGCTTCATAGGGCTTTTCAGGATGATGATTCTCCCCAGTTTCAACCAATAGTTTTTTTGCAGTTGGAAATATGAATAGGAAATTATACCTGGATAGCATATCCGAAATTGCTTTTCCATTGCTTTTCAGAATAGTATAGCTGTATTGCAGTTATCAACCAATAGGGGATATGAACCGTGCTCCACTGGATACGAATGGATAAATCACGCATTAGTAAACCACTGATGCCAAATATCTGGGTAAATTATAACGACCTCACTGCGACCTCACTGGAATAATGGTTAGTATTGGAAATCATCCCAAAATAGCCTTATTTCAGGTTTGTGAATTATTATAATTTACCCAGATATATCCTAAATTTATATCCGTTCATCGCACATGTTCGTCATACACATATATATATATATACGAACATTTAAATATGTGGAGGGCGGGCCAGACCGAGAGGCCCCGGAGGTAGAATGAAATACCAGTTCGTATATTTAAATGTAGCTACCGTATGTTTAAATGAATTGGATCCCGTATGTTTAAATGGCCGGGCGGGCCAAGGAAAACTTTCCCAGAGGTAGTCTCAAATACCTGTTCGTATATTTAAAAGTCCGTATATTTAAATGTAGCTACCGTGTGTATATATATATACATACCATATATACTGTATCCAGGGAGTACTTCACTTTAAAAGTATGGGAGTTATCATCAGTAAGTGGTGAACAAGCCATGCACAAGGTACACATCAAAATCCTGTGTGTTATGCTTTTAAGTCAGGTGCCAGATAGGATATGCATCCAAGTGCAGGAAGAATTCCAAAGTTTCTATCATAGCTTTCTACTCTTTGGGTGATAGCGGTTCTCATGTTAGATTGTGATAGTCTTCATCAAACCACTTACAAATAGCCCTAAGCATTCATCACCAGGCCTTTTGGGCATTAGAAACCACGATACTTTTTCGCGGTATTGCCGCACAAGCCGACGGACATCCATTGGCATTGACTTTTGGAACCAGTACAACGAATCCTGTGCGGTGGTTCCTGCACGTGCCACTGGAGCAGCTGGATGTCTGGTTTGGGTATCTACACATCATGAAAGTCAACGATGAACCATCTGATCTCTGCGCACGCGCATTGGCTACTGTTGTGGGTAATCAGGACCCCGAACAACTTGCTTTGAAAATGTACGTGGTTGTTCGGACATACAGGCGTGTGGCGCTGCAGAGTCACTGCTGGGAGGCAAAGTGGAACAATGTGCAGCATGGCGTGAATTTGTTGCTGACCGGCGTGGTGTACCAAGCGAGCAATTTGTGGTTCAGTCGAGTGGTGTGCTGTGCTTCATCCAACCGATCAAAGAACAAGACCAGCAACCACAACAATGAATCGTTTGCAGGGCAGTCAAGCAATCAATTAATCAGTCAACCAAAGAGCAAGCAAACCAAAAAAAAACACAGACAGAGAAACAAACAGAGAAATATTCAAGCACAAAAAGAAGCGGTTGTGTCTAAAAATGTGGTATGCCCCCAAACCCATTTTGATAGGGAAAATGATGGAAAATGATTTTCTCCACCAATTCAGGGATACCCTATTTTCAGACAAAACCCAAACTGAAAAAAACACGAAACCATACGGTGGGTGGAAGAAATCTGGCACCACCAAAAGGATGTTTGAAACCCTCGAAATAATGGCATGTTTACCACCTATCAACTGGTGCAGGATTTCGCAACTATCATACAGTAGTATATATCATGCTATATTGTTGGATGGAAACCCACCATTAATATTTATTGTACTATGAATATTAAGATCTACTATTGATATTTAATGTTATTTATTGTACTATTAATGTAGAATATATCATACTATTATTTATTGTACTATTAATGTGGGATATATAGATTATTAAAGATCATGAAAGATTATTATAGATACTTATTACTATAGATTTTACTATTTATTGTACTATTAATGCAGTACAACCAGCCAAGCAACGAGCCAAACACAGGCATCGAATCCTTCCAGAAAAGCTTCGACCTTGCCCAAAGGACTGCCCAGGAATGTGTTTAGCGGAAGGAGATGGTCAATGACCGTGCAAAATCGGAGGAATATGTGTATGTATATATATATGCATATGTACATATTGTGTACATATGCATACATGGTTGCATGTATCTGTATATATATATAATGTATATATATATTATACATATGTATATATATATATTATGTGTGTGTGGCTACTGTATTATGATTATTGATATATTGACAACCCGAAATGGGATTTAATCATCTAAGTACACTAGATATTTGAGGTGTCTCAAAATGCGAGATACCGCCGAAGATGCGATAGCGAATATGATGATAATACCAGCCACAGATTATGCAGCTTGGGTCCAAACATCTTCAGATCAGGCCAAGGACAGTGCGTAAGTGGCAGCCCAAGTGTTTGGCCGCGAATCAGAACTCAATTGATGGTTTCTTAAACATGGTGGATCCCCAAGTCACCATGCTTGTTTCAATACTAAGATGGTTTAATCACTTGGATATTTGAGGGTACCCCCATGACTTAGGAAACCTATGCGATAAAAGTCGATTCAACTGATTTTCAGGGTTGCTCCAACCTATTGTACGTAAATGATTGCCACAAGAAGGGAGAAATTCTGTCGTTTTGCCCCTTTATATTTTACCAAATTCCCTAAAGATATCTGGGGCCAGGGTTATTCTCCCGTGCCGATTCGGCTCGAAGCCGAAGCCCTGTTCCTCCCTGGGTGCCATTTTCAAGAAACAAAGATCATCAGGCGCAGGCCCAAGGCCACATGACTTCAGATATGGATGAAAAATCCACATCTTGCAACAAATTATTACATATTTCATCTTCAAACTCCATCCACTTTAGAGTTTGAGTCTCCAGTTTGGTTGTGGTTCAAACCCGATGTCACCATTTGGACCTGATTTCAGCGCCACTTGGCACCACGTTGCGGCTAACTTTCCTCGCCGTGGCCATGGGGCAGCAGCAAGCCACGCTCTGCCGCTCCGAGTGTGCTGCAGCAGATGTGTCCACCGATGCTTGGGAAAATATGGAGGATGCCTGATGATCTCACAATTTCAGTTGCTAAGTTGGTTTATAAGTCCAATAACTATGGTTTATAGGTGTTATATCTATAGTTAATGGGATTATAACCCATTTATAACTGGGGGGGCACCACCTTGTGAAGATGGTTGAAACATCTGCTGGTTGATATATGGGGGTTTCCATAGTCATGAAGAATCCCCGAGCTCGCTGGTTGGTTTATTGGCTGGAAAATCCATCTATAAATGGATGATTTGGAGGTACCCCCATTTCAGGAAACCTCCATATATTCTATGGGATTGTACTGCCCAATATCTTGGGGATTTTTTTTAGTGGAATATCATTTATAGCAAACCCAAAAAAGATAGAAATAGTTTTGAAGCGACCATTTGATATGTGGACTGGTTGGTGGTTTGGAACATGTTTTATTTTTCCATATATTGGGAATAATCATCCCAACTGACTTTCATATTTTTCAGAGGGGTAGGTATATCACCAACCAGTGGATATTATCTAAGTTGTAATACTGATTTCCTGGGATGTATGATGAACAAGCATGGAATGCAGGGGTATTAGGTTCTCAGACAGATCCATATGGTTTACCCTCTGGTAAACGTTTACATAGCTATTGAAAATGGACACTTATAGTGGATTTACCCATTAAAAATGGTGATTTTCCATAGTTACGTTAGTTTACCAGAGGGTAATCTTTAATGCACCGTTTAGACCAATGTTTTTCATTTTCCTGTTGACTGGTGCACCAGAAATGCGGAAGTTGGTTCTAGACCATGCTTTGGAAGAGATTTCACATTGTTTTGGATGTCACGGACCCAGGAACCATACATGGCAACTGAAACCTATCCAAGTGAGGCTCAGATCGGGAAGTGACAATATTCGGTCCCGACAAAGATGGAAAAGAAGCGCCATCAACATGGTAGTGTACAGTTGGTCAGTTCTTTTTTGAGGAAAACTACATGAGATCTACCAACTCCGCCGAAGTTGACAATCTACTAAATATACATGTTGCAAATCCCTCAAATTGAGTGAACAATGATTAGAAACCAGATGAATTATATACCGAGCCCTTGAGAATAATACGGAGTTATACACCCATTGTATGGAGTCCCAGTGTGATGAATGACCATAGACTATATAGATTAATATCTCAAAGGGTACATCGAACCATCGTTACAAAGCGATGCCCGCCGCTGCCCACCCAACTATACATTGCTTTACAAGCCCATCAATAGATCAGAAATCCACCATAAGCCTAAGTTAAGCTCGATAAGCTAACTTGCCTGTGGTACCAGTAAATCAAACATGGGGTTGGTTTTCCCCATCGAACTAAATGGTGGATGTCACGCCACGGATCACTGGAGGATACATCCAATTAATTCGATGGAAAATCCGTATTTGTTGTTGGTGAAAAATTACCCTCTGGTAAATTAACAGTTGGACCCTGAAAATGACCAATAAAAATAGTGGTTTCACTAGTCTTCCAACCCCGTTTTCTACCAGGGTCTACAGGATGGTGCCCCCCAGTTATAAGTGGGTTTATAAACCCCATTAACTATAGTTATCAGTACCATAAACCATAGTTATGGGACTTATAAACCAACTTAGCTAACTATGTGGCACCACCTTGTAGTCTTCCAACCGGGTCTATGTTAATTTACTGCAGGCTAAATCCCATGGAAATCTCCATGTGTTTTTCTCCAAGGAGTTGTTGGAGTCGGGCCCTCCGCTGATCATTGCCGCGCCGGGGCTCGAAAAGATGGGCGCCTTGGCTGTCCGGAGAAGCCCATTGATGTTTAATGGATTTTTAATGAAGCAGTTGATGGAGGTATAGTTAATGGATGTATAGTTGATGAATGTATAGTTGATAGATGTATAGTTGATTATAATGGATTGTAACTATAGTTAATGGATGTATAGTTGATTTTACCTATTCAAAAAATGGTGGTTTTCTATAGATATGTAAACGTGTACCAGAGGGTAATGTGGGTAAAACAATGCCATGTTTACCACCCATGACTGGGAATGGTAAACATTTTACCTATCAAAGTGCTGATGACTGCGGGATGGTTTATTGTTGTTTTACCCACATTCCTGGATTTAAAATGGATCTAGAATCGATTTTTATCACGTCCATGGATCTCTTGAAGCCATGTTTTTAATGGATATCTCGCAGGTAAATAAGATATCAATGGAATATTAACATACATTAACCATCAATGATATACTAATATTGATGTAGAATATTAATGAATATACCGAAGAATATATGAATGTAGAATATACTATTTAGAATATACTATTTAGAATATACTGGAGATAAATTACCATTGGATGGATGATATTAATAACCATTGATATCAATTAGCGACTATCAATATACATTAACCATTGATATCAATGATATACTACATATTAATTAACCATCAATGGGATAAAGCCATGGATTTTTTTCAATGATATACTGGAGAATTAATAGCTGATATCATGGATGATCGTGGGGTAGATCCTAATGTGAGGATTTATGGGGTTTCGCAACAAACATCACTGCGGGGCCCCAGTTTGGAACCAAATTGTGACCGGATAGGCAATGGAAAAGTGGGATAATCATGGGATTAACCATGGTGGACTTGGAGGGAGCGTCCCACTTCTTGACGTAGTTTTGGTAAATACCTGAGATGACTAGGAAGCTATGACTAAAGTCCCAGTGGGTGGAACTTGGACTGAGATATTCATCCAGTTATTTTTTATGGAATATCCCCAATCTATAAATTTAGGGGACTACATGCAGCACTTCCAATGCCTGGCTTGCACATCCAAGAAGGGAGTTTGTCGCTCTGTTGGTGAATGTCTTCATGCTTGCTGCTGATCAACAAATAGATGGAATATTTAGTTTTGTCTGAAAATGCGGTATCCAACAAACTCGTGGTTGATAATTGTATGTTTCAATCAAATGGCAATTCTCAATGTGTCTGTCACAGTATCCCACCATTTTTGTACCAAGAAATTTGTATCAGTCATGTTCATTTTCCTGGAAGAAAATTTGCGTGGTGGATTCTCTGTGCATTTTTCTGATCGCTGGATGAAAAACGGCTTGAGTTAAGCCACATGCTGATGACAGCATCCGGTGCGCTACTTCGGTGCAAAGCGATGGCGAAATCTGGAAGAGCTGCATCAAAAAGAAAAATCGATGTCCATTGACCTAACCATTGGAAAACTATAACTGCTGCGTCGTATTTTAAAGCTGGTATATGGGGGGGGTTCCTAAGATAGGGGGTACCCCTAAATCATCCAAAATTAGACGATTTTAGTATTGAAACCTATGGTTTTGGAGATTCCCCATGTTAAGAAACCCCGATATAGTAATTTTTTGGTACATGTGTGGAACTACTAGTCTCCATCCACAGGTCGGGTTTACTTTCGCGCATAGCTCTACTTGTGATGATTTGCAATAGCCCCCGACTGGTCGACCCATGGGAGTGCGTTGTTTTTGTGGATCCTGCATTATACTATGTGAATTGGGAAAATTTAGCCAAGATCCACGAATGGTCTAAGATATTCTAAGATGTCATTTGTTGGTCACGATAGTTTAGACCCCTAAGTTAAGACAAAGCAGATTTCATACCATGTTTAGATCATAAGAATTAATATCGCTCTATAATATATATATATATATACGCACAATATTTTAAATATATATATATGTATATATATATATATATGAAATTTCCAGCAAGTTCTGCATGGTCGGCTGATCCATCAAGTCAGGAATTGACATGAGTTTGTCTCCGAAAGGAAGTTCGGGAAACCTCATTATCCCAACAATAAATGTCCCTTTTTGTTTTTGGATATCCATGCAATTCCTTTACATCAAGAGGTGCATTGGAGTACAGAGTTGGCTGATGTTTAGTTTTGTTAAGCGATCCATTTGAAATTCTTGGAGATCGGTCTCTTGACCGCCAAACCTTGGTAGGTTGATGTTCCCTGCAGGAAGCCTGGATTCATAGCCCTGATTCAGGGGCTGGCAGAGATATATTCCTGTTGGAGGTACCTTCCAGTAATTGAAGAGTTCAATGGGGGACTTAGTCCATACCCAGTTCAGGGTTGCGTCATCTTTTTTGGCGGGGTATCCACGATGACTGTAGCCGTAGATGCAGGAAACATCAGAAAACAGAAACATCCCAGGCTAGAGCTAATCCGTTCTGGCATCTGCCGCATCTGCCTTCTCCGCGTATGACGGGTGAGCCCCAGGAAAATGGATCAACGTTTGCAAATCCATCACTGCCAAAAGGATGTAAGGGTTCTTGAGGATTAAATGCGTTGACCCAAATCACATTCCATTAACATCGATTATTTATTGCAGGTCAATCCCAAATAGATCCAAAAGAATCCCCATCAACTGCTGTATCCCATGATTTCCCTATAATACCCATGCCCATACCCCAATGTTAGTAAATATTGCCCGTTAATATTCCCGTTGCTTTGGTGACTGTTGGTGAAAATCATTTGTTATGTCAGGTTACATATATCCTATAAAAATATCTAGTTTAACACCCCCGTAACTTACCATTGGTGGTACATCATGTTTATGGACATATCATGGATATAACGATTATGTAAATCAGTTCCATGATGTGTCAGGATTTATATCCCACGCCGTAACCGACCAGGGGGGTTTGTGGTTAACTCCTGAGGTAAAGACTTGGCCAAGAAGCTTGGCTCGGCATCTCAAGGCAGTCCGAGGGAGTCATAGAACTGTCAATGGCTGGCTGGAAAATCCCATATAAACGGATGTTTGACTGGGAAAATCTATAAATTTTCTGGATCTCCCATTGCCATGTTTGACAGGCTACCTAGATTTACCAGGTGACCAAAAAATATATATAAGTTGAAATTTCTAGGTCTAAATTTCAGGGAATATCTCCGCAAAATATGGGACCTCATTTGGTACAGCCATTTTAGGGTCCTGAGATTCTCATTGAAACTGGGCTTATTTTAACAGCTGGAGTCATGGAACTGAGACTTGAAAAGGTCGTGAATAACTGGGATATATTTCAAATATTACAGGATGTAATATATAATAATGATATAATAAGTTATTGATAATATATTAATTATGTATAATATTAGAATATATTACATATTATATACTACATTATTGATATAATGGTGTCTATATATGTATATACATATATATATATATATTAATGTATGGCAAGATATAAGCGACAACTGTGCGGATAATAAAATGACATAATGGAAAAGTGTAGAGAGTACTGCATAAACCTTGGATGTCGTTGTATCCTAACTCATCTCTGATACACCCTCTGGTAAACTAACATAACTATGGAAAATCACCATTTTTAATGGGAAAACTCACTATAAATGGCCATGTTCAATAGCTATGTTAGTTTACCAGAGGGTAAATGATAATGCGCCAACAAGCTTCAAAAGAAACGCAGCATATCTAAGACCGACCATGTTTGGTAAAGCAAATCTGAGTTCTGTCATCCCTTTATTGAATACCCTCTGGTGAACTAACATAGCAATGGAAAATGGCCATTTATAGTGGATTTTCCCATTAAAAATGGTGATTTTCCATAGTTTTGTTAGTTGACCAGAGGGTACCTAAAGTGAACATAGGTTTTTGTGAAGAAACACTGCGTATTTTATGAACATAGTAAAAGTTATTCCAGATATTCCAGATAAGATCAACAACCACATCCCATCCCCAACCACAAAACTCCTCAGAGGAGAATCGCAAGTGCTAACTGATGATGGCGGCCCTGGCTGATCATTTCCTGGCTAGGATTGTACCATTTGCAACTGGTTTGTCCCCATAACATACTTAAATGCCGAAAAAATGGAACGATTTGGAAAATGTTCTCCACGTGCAAGAATGGCAAACGTGCTTGAGCACGAACTTTCCATGTGTGGATTGTCACTTCCACCACGACCACTGTGAGCGTCGATCTGCCTGGATTATATGCACAACAATCATATCGATACCCAACGATGTACCTACACCAGTCGGACACGCGAGTGCAGAACCTGCAGACGGTCTGGTCCGACATGAAGATTTGTTATGCTCATCTTGCTCCTGAAGTCACCTTGGCGTAGGTTGAGATTTGCTAAAGGGATCTGGGTGTCATTGTAAGGTTAGCCATGTACCCTCAGAAGTCGGCAATGGATGTCATTGGTGACGGAAACCAAGAGATCGAACAGCCAGCTTCGGTTTGCGGTAGCCACTGGACCCCAAGTATCCGTCTTCGCGTACCTCTTGGGAGTAGGAAATCAGAAAATGCAAGCTGTGGCTGTGAAAATATCATCCAAGAATCAAAGACCAGCAATAATAAAAGTTAGCCTCTGGTAAACTAACACAACTATGGAAAATCACCATCTTTAATAGGTGAATCAACTATAAATGATCCATTTTCAATAGCTATGTTAAATTACCAGAGAGTACCAAATTGGAATAAAGATGTGAACGGCTGGGATTTGATCTGTAAATATTATCAGTACAGCCAACAGCCACTGCGATGTATTTTAGTCATGTTGCTCTTGGTGGGTTGAATTTCATGGATCTTTTCATGTTGGAGTGCCACTGTTATGTTGGTCGTTGTTGCGGTGGACCAATGTTAGACAACCGTTATGGTAGGTCTAGGATTAGTAGTTCCTCCCGTATTTAGATTATGCAAAGTCCCTTTTACCATCTTTTTCCCAGATGTTTGGGCAATAGAGTCAATTCGGTGCCCTTGCAATCCTGTTAGTAATGCGCTCCCCGGTAAGGTCCCCTCAGTTTTGGCCAGAGCACAGGGGCTGTCATCAGAATTGACCCCTCCTTCGTGCTAGTATGAGGCTGATTTCATCAAATCGAAACCTCCATGGATGCTGCTACGCAGCTGATTCCAACAGAATTGTCCCCATGGATGCCCACATGCACCTAATTCCAGCAACACTGATTCCTCATCAATGGTGGAAGAGTTTTCAACTAGGGCATTAGGGCTGCTCGAAAGAAAAAAGGCCTCCCAAGACCTTGTTGACGTACCATCTGGTTATTTAACATAGCCATGGGAAATGACCCATTTATAGATGGTTTACCTATTAAAAATTGTGATTTTCCATGGCTATGTTAAATAACCAGATGGTACCTATCGGGGGGATAGTTTAACCTTTGTAGTACTCACAATCTCAGGTGACTTGGCCAATCCGGATCCAGTGGTGTTTACTCCAAACCTTCCAATTCCAGGTAGTCATTACTCCATTAGATTGTTTGTTGTATGACCTAATGGAGTAATGATTCATTAGTGGAGATAATAACTGGTAATTACTCCTGGTAATTACTGGTGATATTTCTCAGCTAGTGACAAAACTCCTTGTAGCGCCTCCCGTCGCTGGCAGATATTGCCGCCGTGGATTGGGACAGCTTTCCTTCCGGCGATCCAAACATTCGATTTCGTTGGCAAGACGTGCAAGGTTGGATTCGGCGCGACATGGAACGTCGGTTGGATCCCAAATTTGGGAGGAAAATCATCTGTAAGCAGATGCTACTACTGGTTGGTGGTGTGGAACATTAATCTTATTTTTCCATATATTGGGAATGTCATAATCCCAACTGACGAACTTCATCATTTTTCAGAGGGGTAGGGCTCAACCACCAACCAGTACTATGATGATATGGAGATGGATTCAGACGGATCTAACTGGATCTACCCTCTGGTTATGACTGTGAAAAATAGCCATGGTATAGATGGCCCATAGAAATAGATGGTTATGACTAACATAGCCATGGAAAATGGCCCATTTATAGATGGTTTACCTGGCTTTACCAAACTTAATAATGGTGATTGTCCATGGCTATGTTAAATAGCCAGATGGTAAATGGATCTAAATGGACATTGGTTGAGGATTTTCAAAAGTGCCAGCTTTGATCATATGCCGTATTTGAAAGCACTTGAAAAGATCCCGTCAGCCTGCACATATCTTGTGTACATATGGGGCTTTGCTAAGATGATGGATCCCCAAATGGTCTGATCTTGGATGATTTAAGGTACCATGACTTGGGAAGCCTCATTTTTATTGTGGGTTACACAATGTTAGAACCTTACTTGACAACTTACAAACTGGAACATCCAAGTACAGCCAACACGTACACAGTTCAATTGTGGTATCCATCGTCCGATGTGTGTGACTGGCTTGCCAAAGCGTCCAATTGGCAAGGTATTCACTGCGCGAACCCTGGTTCAGCAGTTCAATTTGCCACAAATGGGGATATGTAATTGCTAAGGATTTTTTTTTGAACCGGGTATCTCAGATTAGTCATGATATTGGTTGACTTGACATTCTATACTTTTGACAGCTTCGCAGCAAGGACAGAAGTTTGGTTGGTAAAGATGGCATTGACGAAACACTCCACGTACCAGTGAACAATGGAGTAAATGCGAATGCACCATCATGTAATTGTGGTTATCTTATAGAATATATATATATATAGATATAGATATAGATATACATACGGATAGTGTGTTAAATCATATTGGCACTTATATTTGCTGAGGTATATTCAAGAGAAATTGGAACACGTTGATCCCAACTGTCGCAGGTCAACACGTTGTTTTCCTCTTCGACACGGTGGATAGGCGCACCCGCGAGCTGCAGAGTTCTTGTGAGTGAATATAGGCCTTGGTAATGATGGTAATGGAGTTCTGGATAAATGGATATATTTTTGTATGTGTTTGGCAATTTGGATGAGGCGTATATAGTTACAAACCAGCTAAAAGTGACTGTCAAAGACTGATGATGATGTTGATTTATAAAGTGACAACAGTTTGGTAAAATGGGTATATATGGAGGTTTCCTGAAATGGGGGTACCCCAACAAATCATTCATGTTATTTTCGGATTTTCCATTATAAACTAACCATTTTGGGGTACCCCTATTTATGGAAAACCCTATATCACCAATCATTTGGCTACCCTTTACATTTGGAGTGGCTCATGGGTCGTATGGATTGCAACCTGACCCGTCATGCAGTGTTTAGTTGGCAAAGCTGATTTGACCAACAAAGGAGGTGTGTATATATATATATAGATATAGGTCAATCTTGGATGGGTACTTTAATTCTTTAGTCTTTTGGTAGATTCTACTAACCAGCTAAGAATTTGCTTTGCAGGGTACTAAGATTGGAAATGATATATGTATAGAGGGTATGAAAGACCTAAAAATGGTGAAGAATAGGTCTAACCAACGAACGAACTAACGAACTACTCAACTATCTGACTTACTAACTAACTGATGAATGTTTTGAAATGTTCTTGCTGCTCCAGCACTATTTTGGAAGTATTCAAGGGGTTGACACCACCAACCACCGACACCAGGTATGTAGATCGCTATCCATGAACTCATATCCAGAAAGCGCCCTTCAAATTGTGAAAGTGGAAGTGTCCTAAAATGGAGGTAGCCCCAAATCGTCCAAGCTCCAATTATTTTGAGCATTGGCACTGCTGTTGAATTCCTCCGCTGGACTGTGGCCGACCTGATCTACTCGAAGACATATACCAATCAGGTGAAAGCGGAGTTGTTGCACGTTCCAGGCAAGGCTGCCAGGTCATATCAAAGTCCAGAGCCTTCACGAACCTTACGCCTGGCATGCTATTGGAAGCAGTGGTCACACATTGCCAAGAACTCTCGCTTCGTGGTCAAAGGAATGTCCACAAAGGAACGGGCGCAGTACATCGGTGGTCATTGCGATACCTATGGGATACGCCACTTGATTGGCGGAGACGTTAGCGCATGGGATAGCTCATGGAGTCCGGCATTGAAGGAGTTGAGTCGCGTTATTGATGCAAAGGTTTTCGGGCAGTACAAAAAAGCGACCCGGGACTGTCACCGTACCAAGGTATTCAAAAACCGACATGTGCGACTGGTTGTTGAAGCACTGCACTATTCAGGTGACAGTGACAACACTGAACCAATTGTGGCACCAATTGTGCTCTCAATCTGGCAGCCTTGGCTGCTCTTTCCACTCTGGGATTGACTATGACGATGAAAGTCTTCTCCTCTTGGTTGGGATGACTTGTTGATTGGTCATCCAAAAATCAAGTGTTTTTGTGGCAACGCAAGCAGCTTGAAGAGTTTTATCTCTCAGTTGGCTCACTGGCTGGTTGTGTTGGATCCCCCATGTTTAGGAACCCCCAAAAGTATATAGTGATCCCCCATGGTTGTGTTGGATCCACCCATTAATGGTTAATTATGGTTAATAGTGCTTAATAAATGATGGTTAATGATAGTTAATGAGATACTGGTTGGTGGTTTCAAACATGTTTTATGACTTTCCCATCATCTTGGGAATCATAATCCCAACTGACTTTCACTCCATGATTTTTCAGAGGCGTAGGGATTGAAACCACCAACCAGTAGTGGTTTTTGTCACGGAATCATCCACCATGTTTTTCTGTGGTTTGTGGCTCGAATTCACCCATTTTTTTGGGAGTTCACTCAAGAAAATTAGGGGAAACCTCAACTATGGCAAACCTTAAACTAGGTCAATTTTGGATGGGTAGAAACTAATCCTTTAGTCTTTTGGTATCAATGGGATGATCTACTAACCTAAGAATTTGTTATTTTTTGCAGGGTATCTGGCCGATTGGCCCATGTAAAGCACAAACCCAATATAAACATTAAATCCCATTATTTGGGAGACGGTGTAAGTGTAACCCACCCACCTTCTGAAGTTTTTGGACCTGTGGATTTCCACAGGTCGAAGCTCTTCGAGCAGCTAGCGTTGCTGCAACAGTTGCAAGGTTTTCCTTTGCACCTTGGTGTTTCTGGAGGCTTTGGTGGTTTCCTGAAATATGGGGACAGAAATCATCAGGAAACCATGAAATAAACCATGAAATAACCATTTTATAGATGGTTTTTCCATGTTTTTCCATGAAATAAACCATCCTAAGCTCGCTTGGGGTACACACATGACTATGGGTTTCCATCGGCGCTCAGGTTCTTTGGCAACTTGCGTATAGGTGAGGATTCCCCTCATTGTCATTGGTAAGACTTGGCTTTTCTGACCTATGGTTTGGATTGGTGCTTGGTTTGAGGGGAACCTCCATTCACAATATTTCACAATCAATATGGTGGTCTACTTTGAGGTGCAGTTCCACTTATGGATGTGGCTTTTAAAAAAGCCATAGTTCTGGGGGCCCCATATCCCAGAGGTTAAAATCCGAGAGTCCCAGCAAGGTCATCTTAGTTCTGCACCCCCAAGTAGTGTTGTCAGAGATTTGTCGTTGTCCAAAAGTCCAAGATGTTGCCAAGTTTTGATGGTTTTCATTTTCCCATTGGCTCCACAATTTGGGGGACTTGGTGAGGAACTGTTTATTTTTTCGGGCCTTGCCTGTATCGCCCAAGAGAGAGGATGATAACCTCAGCGGACTCGGACACTGAATCAGCATGTTCCCAAAATGGCAGGGTATACGAACCACTGACACCCCTGGTTGTCAAACCCCAAAACAAGCACAGTGTGTCAAAATCTTCACCGGAATAGTTCTGTCTTTACCCATCTACTACCCAGGTGTTTCCAATGAAACGAGGTAGATACCCTCATTTGCCGAGGCCTGATTCTGACGACAGTCCACGAAAGTGGAAGACCTATGCGCAGGCGGAGATGGACGGTGATGGGAACTGCACGTATGGTTTTTTGTGCGGGTTATGATGAATAGAAAATGGAATTACAAAATGGATGTAGGTGAATTACATGACTGTAGTGAGTAATTCAAGTGAATAAAAGTAGATGAACATAGTTAATGAATTAAAAATTGGATGTAAGTAAATCATATACATAACTATTTTAATGAATATAGTTCCTAAAACTGTGCTTAAGCAAGGGGCTGCCCAGCCAATCCCATCTCCAATCAGAAAGCGCAATCACCAGCCATCACCAGCCCCCGGACAAGAAAAATATCAATAAATATAAAACTACGATGAAATTATATTCATAATAATAGTAGTATATCAATAAAATTGAATATCAATAAATATCACTAAATATCAATCGATACCTATAATATTCAGGGAAAATCCGTCCAAATAATCAAGTCACTGAAACAACCAGTGAGTGGGTAGTTGATATGTTTTTGATGTTCAAAACAGGCACGACATAGAATAAACCCACATAATTTAACTATGTTTTTACCCATGGTGTGATTATGCACTTCAGGCCACCAGGCCACGCATAAAAGGGTTCCGACTTTGACACCGCAAATATCGAGACTATCTCGGCTCAGTTGATGTGCAAACTGATTGTTACCCTCTGGTAAACATACATAACTATGGGAAATCACCATTTTTAATGGGAAAACTCACTATAAATTGCCATTTTCAATAGCTATGTTAAATTACCAGATGGTAATTTGTTTGATCATGCTGACACTTTAAACCAAGCAAGGTATCATGAGAGCCAATCTCTGTTGTCAATCATTCATGAAACGACAACCTCAAATCTCATCTTATCACCATCCATTTCTGGCTGGTGGTTCGGAACATGTTTTATTTTCCATTTCATATATGGGATGTCATCCTTCCCATTGACGAACTCCATGATTTTTCAAGATGGTGAAATTGCACCACCAACCAGTTACATGTTGAAAGATGGTTGAAAATTTTAGCCGGAAACCCCTATATTTGATGGTAAAAACCATGGTTTCCTGTGGATCCACTGGATAAATTGTGGCCGATTCGACTTGAAGTTGTTCCTCACCAAGTCCGCACCAGGAAGGTCGCTACACCTGGAGCCGAGCACATCGAATCACCGTGGTGCGGGAGATTCAGCGGGTTTGTTTTTAAAGCACCGTGGGAAATATGTGGATTGTTGAAGGGAAAGCACTGTGGAAATCTGTGGGGAAATTTTGGGAAATGGGTCAAAATTAAAAACCTGAGGGACCACAGATCTAAGTCTACTTTTACTATTAACCATCCTGATTGGAAAATAGCTCTGCATTTGATTCTAAAATGTATTTAGTTCCTGTATGATGTTCGAACATTAAACCCTTGCGTTGAGGTGTTGCCATGGTATCGACCCTGTCAAATGGAACGCACGAGTCGTTGGGAGGCGCTGAAAGTTTGGGCATCCTTGGTACGTTCCAGGAAGGGTATGTGGTCAATATAAGCCATCCTTAATAGTGTTATATATATATACGTGTATATATATATACATACGTTAGCATCCATTCATATATGCATTAATATCTATTTTATCATAATAGGTATAGTATAGTATAGTATAGTATAGTATTTACATACATATATGTTGGCATCCATTAAGATATCCATGAATATCTATGAATAATATATTAAGTCTGGGTGAATTATGTTGCGACCTCACAATCTTCCCTCACTGGAATGATGGTGAATGTATGGGGTAATGGGGTATCTGGGCAACTATCCCAAAATAGCCGAACTTTTTAAGTTAGTGAAATTTTGCCTATGTCAGGGATGCACATCCAAGCAGGGATTGAGGAGCTGCAACTAGACAGAATGTGCTGGTTGTGGCAAATTCATCAGCAGCATCCAAGTAGCCAGCACAGTGGGTGGCTGGCACAGCCTGGTAAAAGGGTGCGAACCCACAGTTCCAACAAAAAAATGTCAACCTTCTTCTGAACTACCCTCTGGTAAACGTTTACATATATAGCTATTGAAAATGGCCATTGAAATAGTGAGTTTTCCCATTAAAAATGGTGATTTTCCATAGTTTTTTGTTAACGTTTACCAGAGGGCACATAGAAAGTGGAAGTAGAAAACCGATAGAAAATCATCAAGGTTGATCCAAAACTGAACTTGGTCGACATGAGGGGGGCTTTATTAGCCAGTGCTAGTCAAGGGTTGGCCCCTGCGGTCGTGAATGGGAGCCCCCCCCTTTCTTTTTTTTGGGGGCCCACGATTGCGTCAAGTTCCTGAGCATGGTGGAGATGTCCTGAGCATGGTATCTGAGTTGATGATTGGTTGGTTAAAGCATCTTGAACCCAAGTCTTGTCCGAGTCCTTGTTGATTGATAAAGCAGTTCCCAGCCGTTCTCTTGGACATTGAGCTTGTTCGATAACCACTAGAAGTGAAACTAACTTAGCAGGGGAGCTGGGAACCAACCAGAAGCCATTGAGAGGTATGATCCTCGCACAACTATGTGCATGGTGTTAAATACCAAGACAATTTGACTGAGTAAATACAACGACTTCACTGCAACCTCATTGGAATAATGCTTAGGATTCAAGGAATTGTATGGAATTGTCAGATATATATATATTTATTTATATGTATATTTAGATTTATATTTAGATTTATATTTATATTTATATATATATTTATATATATATTTATATATATATATATATATATATTTATATATATATTTGTATTTATATATATTTATATATATATATTTATTTATATTTACATTTATATTTATATTTATATATTTATTATACATATATATATTTATATATAATTATTTATTTAGATTTATATTTATATTTATATATTTATTATACATACATATATATATATACATGCGCAATATGTAAATATATATATAGAAGAAATACACGTAGTTGGTGAAGAATGGTTGTAACTACTGGAACTCATCGATGTGTGTTTTGGCCAGGCGCTGGAGGATGGAGCCTGGACCAATGGTGTTTCTTAGATCGCAGGTTCGGCGAAACCAAAGCCCCCAATGGCTTGAGAAATCGATAAATTGGAAATATTATAACCAAATATAGTGGAATGGTTATATAACTATCAAGATGAATTGGTTGAATAGATTAGTCCCAATATGTCCAATACTATTCAGAGTATGAATGGAATGCAATTGGATATATATATATATATACTCAACATTTAATCAACAACATAGTGAGTAGCATTACCCTGAGCAGATTGAGTAATAACAATGGAATGTTCTTTAGGTGATGTGGAATATCATGTGATACAAACTAAGCCCCATGTTTGGACTGGTAGATGTATCTTCAGTGTGCCACCAGGATGTTTTTTTCCATGATATTTACCCTCTGGTAAACGTTTACATAGCTATTGAAAATGGCCATTTATAGTTGATTTACCCGTTGAAAATGGTGTTTTTCCATAGTTACGTTAGTTTACCAGAGGGTGCTTCATATTTCGAGGTTTCCCACTCTTTGGCATTTTTTTTGGGGGTCGCTATACTGTTAAACTGTTATCAGCCCATGAATTCCATTATATCATTATATTATATTCCCATTCATATCCTTAGATAATTGCATCATGAAACTCATATTTCCCAATTTTATGGTTATTAGTATAAGTCGTATATTTCCCCATAACGAATGGTTTCAACTCGTATAACTGGTCCCATATCTACACTTAAACCATTCGTTGTGCTATGAAAATTCTATTTTTTCATATGTCCATGATAAATCCTTGTAGAATCTCATCCACCTCTCATTGGATTGGTTTAAGGGAAAATCTTCCCCGGAAACCTTTGTTTTTACCATCAAATATGGAGGTGTCCGGTGAACATTATCGCACCAATCCAATGAATCTATTCATCACCAGCCATAAAACTCAGAAATCTCCAACCCCGACATCCCAACCTCCCAAGGCTCCTGAAGGCCGTTGGTTGGACATCCCTTTTGCCCAAAGTCTGGCGGCACTGCTGGCAGCGCCGGCGCCCAATCCGCCCGGCAAGGGGCCTGCCCTGGCGTCGCTGGGCAGCAGATGTGTCTATTGATATATTTAAGATGTTTTATGCTGATATGATCTATATGTTCTTTTTGATCTGTGTCTTCAAGCATGCTTGTGTGTATATAAATAGATGGAATATAGGCTAATCTATACATCTATATCATGTGTATATATATTATATTTTATTTTTTGATTATGATTATTATTGTTATTATTATGATTATTTTATTATTATTGTTATTATTATTAACTAATTTAATTACTATTATTATTTTTATTATTATATATATATAGTTCGGAGACCCAAAATCTAACAGACACCCAGGTTCGACTCGCGGCCATTGGAGCCACTCTGGCGTCCCCCCGTGACCTTGTTCTTCGTGGAACTCCACGAGGTCCCGTTCCACGGAGTTTCCGTGCGGTGGAACTCCACGGGCCGGAGATGGGATGGTGAAACAACACAAAAATCCGGATGTTATGGGATTTTATGGGATTTTATTGGGATGTTATAGGGATTTAATGGGATTCTATAGTGATTTTATGGGATTTCATTGGGATGTTATAGGGAATTCTATAGAGGTTTTATATTGTTTTGACCATTTATCCCACATGCCCATTGGATTGGGATTTGATAGGGGCTTTATCGGGATTTGATACAGGATGGTGCCCCCCAGTTATGTTTATAAACCCCATTTACTAGCTCGTTATATCTACCATGAACCATAGAATTCAGCCACTTAACAGGCAACTGAACTATCTTGGGGGCCCCATTGATAATTGGATATGACCAATGTGATTATTGGGCTTTATCCCAATTGGATATCACATTTAATCCCATTTATCCCGAAAAAATCCCAATCCAATGGGCTTTATAGTGCCATTATAGTGATTTTAATGGGATGTTATAATTCTAATATGGTTTATATGAGATTTTCATATTCTAATCCCTATAAAATCTCAATAAATCACAATAAAATCCTATAAAATTCCAATAAAATCCCATAAAATCACTATAGAATCCCATTAAATCCCTATAAAATCCCTATAAAAATTCCAATGTCATAGGGATTCTATGGCCTTCAACTTGTCACCTGCAACCGCTTCGCCAGGAGGCGCCGGTGCGCTCAGCCGTCGCGGGCAGCACGGTGGCAATCCGCATGGAACGCTTCGTGCCGTGCCTTGGGCTCCACTATTGGGGGTTGTGGGGGGGTTATGTTTATAGTAGCTAATAACAGTTGATTTACCTATTATAAATGGTGATTTTCCATAGTTTTGTTAGTTTACCAACTAATAATAGCTAATAGATGAGTGGAGTAACCCCCATTTATGGTGAGTAGCCCATTAACTATAGATATATAACCTATAGACCATATCTGGTTGGTGGT
>Ga0126342_10000879_pt1:5000-37838 | contig 37838 bp, 44 predicted proteins | sample Cyp1metagenome_FD_92528 | JGI IMG/M metagenome (GOLD analysis project Ga0126342, IMG submission 92528) | Coral microbial communities from Lord Howe Island, Old Settlement Bay, Australia - Cyphastrea 1 metagenome | ecosystem: Host-associated > Invertebrates > Cnidaria > Coral ... | reverse complement strand
GTACAGTAGTTTGAAAACTGTTGGAAAAACGACATGCCGGTTCTTGGCTTAGCCGGTTGCCATTGACGAAAAACTGGAAAATTGCAGGTACGTTTTCACAGGAACATTGCAGCGTCTTCGTTGACGCAGCTGGCAACCCCAACCCGTTGGCACAAACCAATGACACCAAAGACAACAAGGTCACGCTGGACCTAACATTGGGTCTGGGGACGGCCAACATTTCGGACGAGACGCGCTGGAGTCCGAAGGGAGTCCTGTCGCTCCTGGATGCCTTGGAGGCCATTGAATGGGCCATGATCCTGGTGAGGATGGGCACTGAAGCAGAAGTCCGAGCCTTCATATCATGGTGGAGATGCTTGGTGCGCACCAAAACACAGAAGCTGGAACACATCAAGGCATACTGGTTGGAGGCCAACTGGAAACTATGCCTGGAACTACGTCGAGGAGCTGACTTCCAGCAGCACGCTCTCCAGGCAGCCCTCCAGAAAGAGCTGCCCGCCCCCATGCCCAAGATGAAGCCACAGGCACCCACACGCCAGCACAAGCACGAGCCCTACCGCACCGACTACGGCCAGGGCAAGGGAAGCAACAAGAGATGGGCCAGGACTCTTGGCAGCGCCAAGACAAGAAGCAAGACGCCCGGTACAACCAGTCCCACAAGTACAATAGTGGGACTGTGGGCCAGCCATCGGCCCAGGGACAGCTCGGGGCCTCGCAGGCCTGCGAGGTACTCGGCAAAAGAAGGCGAGTGGATCCACAACACCCACGGGTCAGCCCGTGATCCTACTCAGCATATTCGACGGCATCGGATGTGCCAAACTGGCGCTGGACATCGTGGCCGAACAGACCAAGTGCTACACCTTGGGCTACCTGGCGTGTGGGATCGATCAAGACTGCATCGATCTGACATCCAGAACTAACGACGTGAACGAAGTAGCCCAACAGATCGACCACTGACCCAGAACAGAAGGCCATCATCCTCATCTGCGCTGGCCCTCCATGCCCTGACTGCTCCCGCATCACCGGGTCCCTCAGGGAAGGAACAGAAGGAATCAAGTTCGAACACTTCGTAGCCTGGCAGCGGCAACTACAACCACTGCTGGGCAAACGGAAGATTGCGAAGCTCACAGAGAACGTGATCCCCCACCGCAGGGGAGACATCCAATACTTCGAGAACAAGCTCGGGTACGGAGCCATCATTCTAGATGCGGCAGGCAGCACTGGCACTACCAGACCCAGCACACGAAATGTTGGGCTTGGATCCGCACCTGAAAGAGACACTGCGGCTACAACATGAACTTCGGGACAGCCTTGAAGAAATCCGGCACAGAGCCTGCCACGAAGTCACACTCATTTTGGAGCACGCACGGGAGGATACTACAGCCTGGTTCCAATGCTCTCAAACCTCACATCCAACAGCTGTACGGCACACCACAGACATGCATTCAAGTGGTGGCCATGCGCAAACTAGCGGACATCTTCCAGTGGGGCGACCCGACACTGCTGAAAGAGCTGTCAGAAGGCTTCCAACTCCTGGGAAATCTCAGCCCAGGTTGGGGCTGGCCCAAACGAACCGATGAGAGATACAGCCAGCCAATCACCAAGGAACAGCTCTTGACTGACAACCTGTACTACACCCAACAGAAACCGGTGTGACCAGCACTGGAAGACGCTGCTACAAGAAATAGCAGCCGACGTCCAGACCCGCAGACTGGACGGGCCATTCAAAGGACTTCAATACGACAACACACAGTCGCAGCCACCCAGTACCGACACACCCAAGACCTCCTCCCAGGTCCGCATGAACATCCCGTGACCAGCATAGCATTCTCCATCACCCACATGGGAGCAGACGGACGACCCAAGATCCGCAGAGGAGAAGACTGGCGAGAGGGCATCAGAATGAAACCATCAGAGCACCGGACGCTCCATTCAACCATAGACCAGCCACCTTCATCGCCATCGCCACAGCCATGGCCAAGCAGGGCAAGACATCCCAAGCATGGGGCACCGATCAGGAAGACGCCTACCGCCAGGTCCCGGTGGCGGATCCTCACGACACATGGGTGTCACACCCAACGGCCCGACCTTGTGGCGCCACAACGCCCTACTGTTCGGTGCCACAGGATCCGTTTGGGCATACGGTCGTACCGCCGACATGATCATGTGGCTGGCCAGGATCATCCTGCTGACACCGTGCATCCACCATCCACTATGTTGATGACTTTGCAGAAGATACCATACTGGCGGAAACATCATTCAACAGAGCACATCAGCTCTGGGAAACATTGGGCTTCAGGTTCAAACCGTCCAAGAAGCAAAGCCCGGCCAGAAGCCACAAAATCCAAGGAGTCATCATGACGATCGATGACGATCACTTCACCTTTGAGCCAGACACAGCACGACTCCAACCAGTGATCACACAGCTACAGGAGGTGAAACTCCAAGACAACCCCCACCCTGACGGTTCATTGTCCATCCAACACCAGATGGCGGTGTTCCAAAGGTGCTTGGTGGAGACGATGACAAGAACTTGTGCCATGATCTCCAGGGCATAGATGTAGGCTTTCCGCTCGGTGAACCGGCTGCATCTTTGAGCTTGATGTGGCGGTCACCGGCCCTGAAGTATGCGTCAGCATAGAGCACTGCCTGGGTTTCTGATGAGAAACGGACTATCTTGGGCTTCACGTGGTGCATGATGTAGATCATGGCGTCGATGGCGTCCAGCAGTGCTTCCGCGAGAGGTGTGTATGCTGTCGCTTGGTACGCTCGTTGGTACAAGGGTTTGTGGCAGGCTTTCATGGCCTGGCCTGCCAGTGTTTCTGTCACAAGCTGGATCTTTGACGCACAGCGCTGATCAAAGGCTGTGGCCGTGACCGAAAAGTCAATCGCCTATTGGCGACTGACATTGTGCACCTACATCACGATGGAGGCGGCAGACCCACATTGGCGCAGAGTGTGCAGTGCAGCCAACATCTCCGACAGCATCTCCCGCCGAGACTTCACACTGGCACATGAACATGGCTGGACAGAAGTACAGCAGATTGGAACCTGCTTTACAAGAAGCTGGCCAAGTGCAGGGCCTCGCTCCATCATGCTCTCCACTCCCACGAGATGCTTTGCCGAGCCACGAAACAGGGGCGCGAGAATATGGCCAGTCAGAGTCGCACCACTATGGACGGTGGAAAGCCGGATCAGCACGCACAGACGCTGCATCCGTGTGCGACCGACAGGCGGCATCGCATCCAAAAAGGAGTGAAAGCAGATGCTGGAGCGGCGTTGAGTGAGAGAGGCTGAAATTTTGAAGCACAAAACTTGTGCATAGGAACATGGGAAGCTCCGGCATTCGGCTCGAAACTTCCAAAAACCCACATCCTCCCACCCTGCTGGTGCAGACGGTGGAGAGCCAGATCAGCAGGCACAGACGCTGCATCCGTGTGCGACCGACAGGCGGCATCGGATCCAAAATGGAGTGAAAGCAGATGCCGGAGCGGCGTTGGGTGAGAGAGGCTGAACTGTTATATATAACAAGTGGAACTTCACCCCAAGCAAAGCCTTGCACAGATAGCTTTTAGGTTAACTCACGGATTCAGCAAGCAAGCGACGGAGAGAATTAACTAGAATGGAAAAAATGGAACAGAAGAACATCGATCCCAAACCTGTATAAAATCTGTATGACAAATCTCGGGATCTGCCTAAAAGTGGTTCACAAAGCCCATACAGTGAAGGATTTTGCATGTCCCTGAAAGTGAGGATTCGACATTGCCATGTTGCTACGATTGATACATGTGAACTGTTAAAACATGGGCTATGATGGGGCCAATGATTTTGACCAATAGCCTCATCCCTTGCCATGTTCACTCCTTGGATGATTATCAAGGCTAGTTTTTGAGATTGGTAGTCGCGGCTGTAACGCGATGTTTGTGAATGATTCATGTGACAACATCAAGTCGTAACTCACTACTTGGGGGTAGTTCCAGTTATAAGTTGTTCTATATCAAAAGTGATAGGGTCCCACAGCCGAACTTGTGGGGGTTATTGATCTGGTTATATATACCCGGAAATGACTCAGTCCTGTATCCCGAAATATGGTCAGTGAGCACAAGTACCAAGTGGGATTAGTGGCTACACGGAGGAGACTTTGTGGACCGCAGCCTAGGACATGACCCAGAATTTGGTGGCACATGTCCAGCCATTAAGCGATTCGAGAAGTACGCAAGGGGCCCAAGAGCCCCCGAAAGGGCCCCAAGGGCGTGGATGAGCGGCGAGTTCATCCCAACAGGATCTTTTTTGGGGGGTTGATCTTGTGTGGATTCTTACTCTATGGAGAATGAGAATTATGACCCAGTTGGGGTGAGGCGTTGGCTTGTCGAATTTTACCATCGCTTGTGACGCAAGACCAGAAGAAAAGAAGAGCACTGTGGTAAAGTCTCTGTAAGGGTTCCGTTGAGGGGTAGCTTTTGTTGCTTAGGATGATGCGTAAGGGTAGCAATTTCAATGGTCGACTGATCCATCCAATCGAGATTTCCAGATCTACCCTGTTTCAATGGCTTTACTTGCAGGAAACCTCTACAGTAAACTAAGACTATGATTTCTTAGACTTTCCCGCAAACATAGGAGATAAACAACAAACAACAGCCGAAAGTGAGGATGCGCCCGATTTTCAGTGCTGCCATCGGTAATCACACCGGAACTCCATGGAGAAACCTCTCTCCTTGCGATGACAGGAGGCTTATATAATTTGATTTAGTCGCTGGATGATAACCCTGGCGATGATGAGTCTATGGATAACTGGGTTATATATCCCATTTACGATCGGGATAACGGTAAAACCCCATTTATTAACCAGCTACTGCTCATCAGTAGTTTCAGCAAATCCCAATTTTTAGCTGGTTCTACCCAATTTTCCTTGGGGAGACAATTCACCATCAGGCAATGCACAATTCTCCATTGATACATCAATTTCCGTTTGAATGCGCAAGTCTAGAGGATTTCCAGTTGCCAGCCTTGTTTGATGGCTATACATACCAACTATATCACTATCATGTTTGATTCTGATAGTTGATTCCCATTTACATCATTTTTTTAACCCGGATATATCTAAAGTGCAGGTGCAATCCTGCCTCAGCAACGGCTTTCTGGAACGGCATTCGATGGACAGGGATTCGGATGGCTGCTGCCTGGCTGGACAAAATGTCCAAAAACAGAAGTAGAACAATATACTGTAGCCTTAATATGGTCATCCCGACAAGATAGAAAAGTGATTTGTCACCATTTTAGTGAGATTTGATTTTTCCATTTTTCCCGAAACAGTGTGTCCACACTGAGGGGTTGTTACAGTAGGTGTAAAGGCCGGCGCTTGATCAGGGTGCTCACTCTGGTCTGCGGCATTTTACCTGTAAATTTCCGTATAAAAAGTGGCTCTTGTGAAAGAAATCTTGACATGCGTTTCGACTGCGCAGGCTCGCACAAAGTCTGCGGCGCGGTTTTGGTCTGCGGCATTTTAACGGTAAATTTCCGTATCAAGTGGCTCTTGTGAAGTATTGACATGCGTTTCGACTGCGCAGGCTCGCACAAAGTGTGTGTCTGCGTTCTGGGCCCAATCTGGGCCGCGGCATTTCTCCTGTAAATTTCCGTATGCAGTGGGTCTTCTGATGTCTCTTGTGACATGTGGACATGCATTTCGACTGCGCAGGCTCGCACAAAGTGTGTGTCCGCGTTCTGGGCCCAATCTGGGCGGCGGCATTTTTCCTGTAAATTTCTGTAAAAAGTGGCTCTTCTGATGACTTTTGTGACGGCTCGCGCAAAACCTGCGGCGTTGTCTGGGGATCGGTCCTCCTCCTCCTCCATATCAGCATCCTCAGTATCATCATTTTCCGCCTCCTCCACATCATCATTCTCAACATCATTCTCTTCCTCCCCCTTGACATCATCTTCAACATCATCATCCTCCACCTCATCAATCTCAACATCACCACCCTGCACCCCATTATCCTCAACATCCTCATCCCCAACATCATCACCCTGCACCTCATCATCCTCAACATCCTTATCCTCAACATCATCACCCTGCACATCCACATCCTCAACATCATCACCCTGCACCTCATCATCCTTAACATCGTCATCCTCAAAATCATCCTCTTCCTCCTCCTCAACATCACTATTCTTAACATCATCATCTTCCTCCCCCTCGACATTATCACCCACAGCATTATCATCATCCACCTCAGCTTACGCAACATTATCATCCTGTTCATCATTTTCATTCTCCTCCTCAACATTATTGTCATCAACATCATCATGTTCCTCCTTCTCAACATCATCATCATCATCATCATCATCATCATCATCCACATTATCATACATTATGTTCCTACTTTCCCACACTGTTTGGAGTCTCTTGCCGGGACATTTTTTTTGGGATGATTATAGTATTGCATAGATTATAACTATTGTTATGGCTATTACTATTGCTATATGTTAATACTAATCATTGTATTGCATTTTCACCATAACTATTGCATTAACGACGCATGACACTATAATAATAGCAATGTGATATATAGTAATATATAATAATAGCGATAGTTAGTCACACTGACAGGCATAGCCTTAGTCATAGTCATAGTCGTAGTCATAGTAAGAGTAGTACACAAAGAATGGTAGTAGTAGTCATCTTATGGTTGATTATGGCACTAGTAGATAATCACGTTTCTAGAAGGGAATCGGCCATTAACCTCATGAACCGGAGGGCTGTGGCGAAACCGATCTGCTTTCTTTCAATCATATTTATTTTCTTTATCCTACCCAAAATGGCACTTGCTGTCGTGGACACTTCAGACTTACAAAGCGCTTTATGTTGACCTTTTTCAGGTATCTCCAGCTCTTTTCTTCAGCACTAAATACATGCACATTCAAAAACACATCAACTGCATTAGTGGAAGGTTCTGGTACTTCGGAGATTTATTGTCACTTACAAACCTGATTCGGAGATTTAACCCTGAAGACAACAGCACTCAGAAACGCAGTGAGGTTTCGAGAAGATTTTGAAGGCCAGTGGTGTTCAAAATCCAGGCGCTGAAGGGGGATGTTGTTTCTCTTTCAGAACACGTATTCCAACAAGTGGTTCAAGGGACACTCTATATACAGGAGACACTTGGCTGGTAGAACCATGGTCTCATGTAGACTTTCCCATGAGAATCCGGCGACCCGTGGATTTCGCATGGGTTTGAGGCACCATTTCACAGGCAGCTTCTGGGAGGAGTCTCAGGAGCGAAATGACTTGGCCCTTGGTGCAATGTGACCACATCATCAGTCAGGGACAGATATGCAGATACAGCAGATTTGATCTTTTACCTAAGGAAAGTGATGATATGACCCACCTCCCAACAAAGGGATTCTACATTTCTAAGGAAACGCCAGGAACCCTGTTCTTTCAGAAAAAAATCCCTTTGGTTTTCAAAACTTGGAGGCCCATCTGGTGCTGTCCTCCATAGTGTTGCCCATGTGAGTTTTATCTACCAGCAATCTAACCTAAAGTAGAAATAAAATCATGCACATTGCCATGGAAACCGTGGATATTCAAAACATATTCATTTCGATAAATAGAGGATATCCCATTATATATATATTAATATATATTAATATATATATATATATATATTAATATATATATATATTATTCCCATCATCCCCTGGTGTTTTTACATCTTTGTTCCAGGAGCACAGATCCTGGTGCACCGGCCTTTCCGCCCCCGGCCAGCCGTGCGGCGTGCGCCGCCCGCTCGCTGTCGCCCAGAAAAGCCGCGGCCTCTCGAACCTTCCCAGAGCCGCGACCGCCGTCAATGGCAGAAGGGTCAGCAGGCAGGGAAAAACGGTCTTAAATGGAATGTTACCATGGAAAATGGGCGCACTAATATATATATATATGTATATATATATATATGCATATACATATACATATACACATACACATACACATACACATACATATACATATACATATACATATACATATACATATACATATACATATACATATACGTACACATATACATACACATATATGCACATATATGTAATATATATACATACATACATATCCATGTTTAGATTTTGTCTTTGATTTTGACTGGTGAAAAAAATGAATATTCTATATTTCCGATCCATAAATCGTATTAAATTGATATTTTACCAGGAAAAACTGGGGGTTGAACTGGTGTGTGATGTTCGTGGTTTTGTATTTTGTAAAAGAAATCAATCTTACTCCGACAACTGAGATCTTGAAATGGGGATGATGATCCCAATTGCCTTTCATATTTCTGGGATGGAATCTGTGGCCACAGGTGCTGGGGCTGCTGGAAATTCGAGCGTGACCTGATGCTGGTGGTGTCATTGTTTCCTCCAGACTGGGGGAGATGATTCGGCTCATTTTTTTTTTACTGGTTAAGTCAATCCCGTGTTTTTACATAATTTTTCATGATTCTCCTGTGGTTATCTTTGTTGGCCCAACCACTCCCATTAACTGCTTCGCTGGTAGTTTGGAGTTTTGGAATCCCAGGATTTCCTGGTACCCCACGAAACCAAACCACCACCCTCAAACATCCCAAACATCCCAAACATCAGCATCCCGATTAGACCCAGCCAGCATTCAGCCAAGATCTCAGATCTCAGGTGAGTTTCAAGGCGCCCCCCGCGACCTTCGGCCGCGACCGCTCGCCCGGCCGCTCCAGTGTCAAGGCGCCGCCCAGCTGCCGCGAGCCGCGGCCACCGGTGAAGGCGCCGCCGCCTCCGCCTCCGGCGCCGTCATCGGCGTCGGAGGCCCGTGGCGGGGCGGAGGAGGTTTCAGATGGCCAGCTGTGGATGGGAAAAATCATGAACCAATGCAGTTATGGATGGATCTCCATGTTATTGTTGTGGTGATTTTTGAGATTTGAAGGTTTTTTTTTCTATTGTTTTTCATCCACCATGAATGGGGAATCCAAGGGGAGAATGTCTTATTTCATAGTCTTTTGGGAACAGCAGGAGACTGATTGGGGTTTGACCTATTTCCGAGGTGATGGAGTTGAGACAACGGTTGGAGGAGATGCAAAAAAGAGAATTGGAAAGAATGAACGAAAAGAAACTTGGCTGATCGACCGGATTCTCCCATCAACATAGGGCCGCTAGAGAGTCGAAATAACGAGAATCATAGACTTACTTATCGAAAAGTACACAATTTTGGCTCAAGCAAAATCGAGTATGACAACCCACCTTTCAATGACTATGGGACTTCCAGCATTGTCTTGGGACATAATTTGGTTGAGTACTATGGGTTGGCCAACCGGATTCTCCCACCAAGAAAAGCAACTTTATCCAGCGTGGTATGCTGATGCTGAGCAAGAAAATGAGATATCAACACACCGAACAGACAGAGCGGCACATGTCCAACTCACTTGAGATATGAATTGACAATGGGCCAATGGGTATAAAAGGACTAAGCGATGTGGGTTTGAAGTCAATTCAAGGCCTCGAAACTAGTAACTCCAGTGATGGGCTTGTGATTTTGAGGAGCGAACCAACCTTTATGCTTTTTCGTACCTAATGTTGGCCCATACCCACTGAAGGCAACCAGCGGCAAGCAACATTCAATATTTTGATGAAAAAGGCTAGATTTCAATGTTTGCATTGGGGAAAATTGCTGGTGCCTGGTACATTTTTTTGGCCAAGCCAAGCAGCAAAGTGGGGATTGACCAAATTCGGTGCAAGAGCCTGGGTATCCCAGAAACGTGTCGTGGTGGGGGAGGCGTTCGCCAATACTGCTGCTTTGCTCAGTCCAAAAACCAAGGACAGGCCTTTTGCATCACATTCAAACTCTGGAGGAGAAGAACACGCTGCTGAAGGATGAGAATGCCAGCTTGCTGGGTCGGTTGCTTTGCTCATTTGGCCATGGCCTAAAGACAGTTTCCAAAAGCAAGTTGGAAGTAAAAGCTCCAAAATTATTTGGGTCGATGGTCCAACAATTTCTGCCACCATTTTCTTGATTTTCCAGGAAGAGCTACCCGACCTTCTCTCCCACCTCTCCTTTCAAGGATCATGGTGAGCGTCTCATAGATCTTGAAGTGCCCCATTTCAAATGGAATGATCCCTGAAATAGTGCATGGATAGCGTGTAAATCGGCTTAATCCTGCTACATGTGATATATTTTGGTTGATGCGCCGTCAGGTCATTTACCCTCCGGTAGTCAAGCTTGGTCATCTAACCCCCAGGGTCAAGCCCATTTCTTGTGAGTACATCTAGAGGTCAATATTGTCCAGCCATTGGGACGTCATCACAAACACAACCATCAGAATCATCAGACTCGTCATAGTCATAATTACTCTAAGATTAATATCAATGAACATAATTATAGTTATAGTGATGACCATAGTGATAGTCATGATCATGATGACAATCATAATAATGCTACTACTGGTAAGACAATAAGGCCCATCATGACAATGATAGCACCGATGATTATTAGACTAATCCTACTAGTGACAATAATGACATGGTGACATATAAATAGCAATGATACCAATAACAATGATAATAACGAGACTCATCATCCTCATCATCATCCCCATCCTCATCCTCGCAATCGGACTTTGAGGCTGAGCATGGAAAAGGAGCAGCACCAGCAGGAAGTGCAGGACCTACAGCGCTCGTACGACTTGGTTCTGCAGCAGCTGGAGGAGTTACAGGATGCTAAGCTGCCAGCTGCCATTCTGGGGCAACTTTTTATTTTTCCATATTTTTCCTTTAATCTCCAGAAGGATGGAGTTATGAAGATGTGAAAAGATGATGACGATGTCTGTTATAGGAACACTGCTGAATACCAAGTAAACCTGGAAAGCCGATGGATCTAAGCAGAAGGGATGGCAATGGACACTTTTGGGAATAGCAAAAGATCGGCGTGAAGCGGAAACCTTCAACACAATGACTTCAGTGGATTTAGAGCCAAAAAGAATAGGATACAATCAGCACAAACAGGGATGATCCAACTTCTTTGCAACAGTTACAGTGGTGATGATTTTCCTGTCGTTTCCAGGACTCTCGGGGCAGTGGAGCGGCTGAGACCACTAGGCCAACACCGCCCCCACCGCCAAGTCGTCGCAGTCTCTGGGCTGCCAAGAAGGAGGCCGAGGAAGCCTCGGCAACGGCAACGGATCAGTGGGATCCATGGTGGAGCGGGGAGGATCCCTGGGTGAAGGATCCTGCTGTGGATCCAGGGGAGTCACCAGAGTCACCTGAAGATCCTTGGAAGTCTTATGATACTGCTGCAGTGCTACAGAACGACGAAGATATCCAACATTTCGCAGAACATTGGGAGCTTGAGGTCAACAAGGTGCATGAGATACTGGCTGGCTTGAAGGCCGAAGAAATAAACATGGTTCTCAGGCGCTTTCATGTGAGCAAATGGAAAGGAAGTGTGGAAGGGCTGCTCTGGAAGTATGTCGAGTCGTGCCGGCGCAACGGCTTCAAGAAAGACCATCCCACAGATACTTTGGTTCATTTCGCATCTTCTTGGGGCATGGCATTCGATGAAGTGAAAGAACTATTGGAGAAGTTAAGCTTGGAGCAACAGACACAGGTCATCACAGAGTTTTGCCATGATGATGCTGACTACTCCGATGCTCTGAGTGCTTTGAGGAGTTACGTTGGATCCTTGACTCCTCCAAGTTGTTTTTTGGGAACCCCCCTTTGATATTGGTCACGATGGAACCAACCAAACATAGTTTCAAGCCGGTGACTACAGAGTTGGGCTGAGTTGGGCCGATGGGATGCCAGCTCGACCGAGGATATTTGTCAGACTATGATTTTCAACCGCCGGAAAAGTGGGAGGCCTTCGCCAAAAAGTGGAAGATTCCCGCCCAGGACGTGGCCGCCCTCTTTCGGCGTTTAAAGGACCCAGTGTGCGACGGAGAGGATTTGCACCATATATTTGTGGGGCACCATTTTGGGACTGCTTAAGTGTCTGTAGTTTCAACCCATCCAATTCAATGCAAGTTACTGCTAATGGGGCACGGTTTTTGAGCCTTTCCAACATGAACATCCAGCTCAAAAACTTTGCTCGCCGTGGAATTCACGCAGGAGGAGCAAGTGGATGTCGTGGTGCGGAGATTTGTTCACAACGGCTACTCCAAGCAGGTCAAGGGGCAACCGACTTGCAAATCCTGGGGCAAACAGATACAAAAAGGGTACCAAATTTGAATAGTTTTTAGTTTTTCCTCAACGAACAGGTGGTCAACGATGGTCATGTATTGGGGTGAACCACCCATTTTTAGACAAAACAACGTATGAATGTTTGATAGTATAATCCTCATGTATTCTTCATTCACCCTCCATTCTCCCAGCAATTCTTCCCTCCGGACAGATCCACCCGGGGCGCTCCACAACTGACCCATCCACCGCCAGGTTAGTGCTTCAACGCAGCTGAAGAGCTATGTGAGGTCCTGTGTGGCCAACGGTTTTTGGGTGCATCGGCCTAGCGTCGAAGCGTAGGACCTGGCGCAGGGTGCGATTCATTGCAGGTCAGTCAAGGCTGAAAGTCGAAAAGTCATCAGATCTGGGTTGACTCAAACTTGAATCGTTTTTTCGTTTCTTTCCTTTTTTTGGTGGTTTGAATCTGGAAACTGACGAGAAGCCATGATACACCCCGATTTAGCGTCTCTTTATTCGAGTATTGTGAAGACATCATGTTTTTTTTGTAGATCCCAGCTTGACATGTAGGATGACCACATAGATCGAAATTATATTATATAATCATATCTTGGTATGTTTTCTTAAAAGGAACACTGTTCTCAATGAGAAAACTCAGAGATACTCAACCACTTTAAAACCAGGATCAATTATCCAAGGGTGGCTTTAATTGGGGGGTCCTAGCAGATCACTTTTTGTGGGCGAGTCCCGACTTTTACTGAGCCAAAGTCTGGAAGTATCCAGGTTGACTTTGCTGATGAATCTTCAGTGCCAGGTGGAATCATAGTTGCGTTTTGGAAGCCCCTCCCGAACTGGGATGGATCCAAAGGCATTCTTAGGGAGCACATGGGACCACCATTTTAAACCGTGTGGCTCTGGTGGATGGACCTTCGCAGGACATTCGCGTTGTCAAAAAGAGACCTGTCTCTTTCACTGGGATTGTGGACCTCATGGATATTCTCGGAGATATTTTATAACACCATATAGCACCTGATTTGAAGAGTTTAACATGTCTCCATCATTCCCAATCCAAGACAAAATTGACATGAACGGTATGACACAGTGCTGGTAAATCCCCGGGTATGTCGTATTCCATGCACTTTGGAGACAGGGGGCTGAGCTTAAAAGTTCTTAAAAGTTCTTGAAAGTACACAATCACAATGAAGACGACAAGCCAATCCGGGTGGGATGGCTCTTCTCAATACCAATTGATGGCTCTTCGAATCTACTGGCTTATCAATCAAAGGACTTGAAGGAATCCTTTTCCCAGTCACTCCCTAGTATTGGATAACTCTAGCATGATTAGGTAAGAGGTGGCTTGCCTTGTAGACGTTCAGACAGATATTGCTAACATGAACGAGAACTAACAAGGACGGTTTCTATTTGACATGTTTGATCGGTACAACTCAGAATCTAGGCATTTGTTGTTTGCTTTGAAGATTATCGCCCAACGAGGGAGGAAATCCGTGTCTTCATGTCTTAATTGCGAATCATCATGGCATACCTTGGCGACATCATGCTCGTACCATCCACAGATCTTTGTGGTGACATGTTTGTTTCCCTTTTAATAATACGCTCCTACATACTTTGGAGTATCCGCCCAGACATGATTGTGGTTCAAGCATCTGAAGTGAAAATTATCAGGGACAACTCAGGAGAGATCGAGCCGCAAGTGGTGTCATTTGACCCAACACCTGCACAGTTTTTTGCGGAACTTTCTGCTGCTGAAACCAACAGTTTCCCTTGGACCTGGCCATGGGCAAAACCGACGCGACGGATTCTGCGGATCCCCCGGACCCCATTTTTGTGGTGGTGCAGTGGTCTAGCAGCGAGCCCAAGTTCTCTAAGATTTCGTTGGAAGCTTCCGCCAGTTCCTGGACTTTGGCAAAATTCAAGGCACATGCAGCTGCAGTTCTGCAAGTAGAGCATCTTCAGCTGCCAGATTTCAATGAGGAGGGACTAGATCGAACAAAATCCCTCCATTTTTTAGTTCCCCAAAAACCCGGCCCCACTTTTTTTTGAGGGTTCCGGACAGGTTCGGCAACAGCATTAATCATGGCCATCAGGACATGGATGAGATGACCTTAAGTGACCTGAGCATCGGCCTAACCAACGTTCCCATCTTGCTGGACCTCGCCGGGGCTGAGCCGACCTTGGCCGTGCCGGCGGCGGCAACGGCTCCGGAGGACGAGGAGGAGGCTGGGACAATGGTATGGGGGGACAACATGGGGTACCCATGGGCCGTAATAGGATTTTCTGGAGAACAACATTGCCAACAAATGGATTGGTTCAGGGCAAATTCCATAGGAATTCCATGGTTTCTACCATCAAATTTAAGGGTTTCCCGCCATACTAGCTGCATATATTGGTGTGAAAAGCTCGTGTTTCGGGTTTGAAATATAGTTTTAATCAATGCTCACCGAAAACCCAATTGATTCCGCTTCAATCGCTTCTATTTTAAGGGTGGTCAGCGGCCCCTTTTGGGTCATTTCTTCTCCAAAATAGCATCAGTCCTGTAGGAGGCCGAGGCGGCAGTGGCAGAGGCATCCGAGGCATCCGCGGCAGTGCCCAAGGCAGTCCCCAAGGGGCCACCATCCTTTGCCACGCGGAAGGCCTTAGAAGATGCCTCAGAGGTGAAAGATGGTTGGCTGTTTCTGAGTGGTCAATTGGCTGCCAGCAGTTTGGACTGCCTCCAGCGCCTGGGAATTAGCCATGTCATGAATTGTTGTGAGAGGATCCCCTGCAAATTTAAGGGCAGATTGAAGTACAAGGTGATTCCGGTGATGGATACAAAGAGCTCCGACATCCGGGTCTACATCCCTGATGCAGTGGCCTTCATTGATGAAGTGCTGGCAGCCAAAGGCAAGGTTTTAGTCCATTGCATGGTGGGCGCCTCTCGGAGCGTTTCTTTGGTGTTAGCATGGCTGGTAGCTCAGTGCAAGCTTCCTTTGAAGCAAGCCTTTCAGCTGGTGCGCAGCAGCTGGGTGAGAATCAAGGAGCTTCATGATGTTCCACCGGGGTCTGTCCCAGAGATCCAAAACAACCATGAATGTGGAAGATGCACTCCTGGAAATGAGGGTCTTAAACTTCCCCAGTTGCTTGAGGTAGGGCACTGGAAATACGATGCAGATTTCGCACAGGTACATTGCTGTCACGAAAGCGCATTTGAACTATGCAACCAAGTCACATATAAATAAGATATAAACCAAAAAATGTTTGCCCTATTTTTGATGTTCATCAACCATCATCAACCCAGCATTGCTCTTGATCCCCAGAATGGCCACATTTCAGTTGAGCTGCTGTCAAGGCAAGCGACATCAAGCTCGGCCCAATCGCAGCTTCTGTGAGCAATTAATGGACTTTGAAGAAGAAACTCTTGGAAGTCGCAGTGCCTGTTTGGCAGATTTCTTTCACAAGTGAGCCGGATTGCCGGATGTTCCAATGGTCAAGCTTCCCAGAATTGATTATGTCGGGGAAAATTGACAGGACACCCTCATATTTGGCTGGTAAAATACATTAAAATACCATGCTTTCCGTGTGTAGAAGTCGGCTTCCCCAGCCAAGTCCGCCCAAGATGGCCCAAGATGGGCCAATAGGACTGTACTAAAGTTGCTTCAGCTGGAAGCGTTGCTTAAAAGCAGGTGAGGATGTGCATTGAACCCCCAAAAAAACATGGAGATGGAACATGAGATCATGACTGGCCATGGGTTTTTGTTCCTTCCATGCGAAATTTCGGGGGCTGGCACCCCAAATAAATTGGATTGTTCAAGACTCACGGTCAGACTCATTGGTGCCTGACTCCAAAGAGTGCAGGATCAGTTCTGGACAGACACTCATTTTTGGATGAAAATAGAGTGTTTCAGATAGTGCATCAGCCCAGGGATGGCAGCCAGATGGTTCCTCATCGGACAGCCGACACCTTTGTCCTGTTTTCCGATACAGCCTGTCAGGCTAGCAGACAGCACCACCAAGATTCCAAATTTGAAGGATTAGGGGGGTCAGTAAATGTTGTAATTTTGCGATTCCAAAATCACCAAAACAGACGGCTGTTAGTTGCGATGTCCATATACAGGACATGAATCACCACCCCCTTGATCTATTGTATATTCCAATTTAGGTCGCTAAGATCACATTGAATCCCAACTTTGTTGGTGAAGCTTCATAAAAAATCCTATTGAGTCCCATTGAAGTGGCACCAAAAAGGGACAACTGTTGCTTAGGTTTCTTTTTCAAAAAACTCTGAGACAACTCTTCCTTTTCACCCAAAAATCCACCGTCGTAGATTTCGCCATGGACTCTTCGCGCTCCGATTGGTTCACCCGGCTGCTCTACACCGGCGCGGCGGTCGGAGGCGCCACCTTTGTGGCGATTGCGGCCAGGTGGGGCGGGAAGCCAACGGCACCGTGAACCAATGGGTTCAAAAGCAAAAAAGCCTTGGTTGTTTGATGATTCATTGTGGGATTATACTACCCTTCATGTTCTTCATATGTTTTTCGGATTATCATCATTTTTGACCTGGAAATCCCATTCTTCATCAACCAGCATAGTTTCTCTCAATGGGACATTTGACCAATTCTTGGATTAATCTATAGGAAGGACCTAGCAGTTATTATTGGCCTTTCATTAGATGTAATGGCGATTCAACAAATGCAATTCTTACAACCCAATATTGAGATTGACATGCTAATAGATTGGGATTGAACTACAAATTTAAATTTTACTGTCAACGGTTGACCAACTATGTGAGTTTTGTCCAGAAATGGGCATGGCTCATGCCAGGCATTTTCTGCGAGTTTCCCGAGCCAGGGCGCAGTTGCAGGTTGGCTCTGGTGATGAGTTTTCCCCTGCAAGCCGTGGTTTAGGACTGCACCCATAAAGTTTTTGGGATCCAAAACTGGGGGTAACATCTTGGATGGGATGGTGGGATTGATCCAGTGCTTCTGCCTTTTTTTTTGGGAATCCATAGAATCCGTTGTGAAAATAGCCATTGCTAACCATCATTTCCCCATGCCTCCCAGATATCACCAATTTTTGACGCTTTTTCAACGACTTCTCCAGTCGCTGCTGCTGGGTGTGGCCGGCAGCGATGCGCGTGTGGTGATCACCGGCGCCAGCGGTGGCATTGGCCGGGAGCTGGCACAGCAACTCCTGCGTGACTGCGCAGAACGGCGTTTTTTGGTTATATATCTGGTTAATAGTGATGGTTAATAGATGTTAATAGTGGTTAATAGGGTATAAACCAACAACAATGGGAATATGATGGTTATATAATTACTGGTTGGTGGTTTGGAACATGATTTTTATGACTTTCCATATATTGGGAATAATCAACCCAACTGACTCATATTTTTCAGAGGGTCAACCACCAACCAGTATATATTTCACCACATCTATAGATGGGGGTGTACACACTGTAAAACCGGCAGATAATGGGGATATTCATATTCATATTCATTGGGATATTCTTGGGATATTGATGAGCTTTTGATGGGATGTAAACCAACAAGAATAGGGTTTCACCAGCCATCAAGTTACGAAATTATACATCTGATTTTTAAGCAACAATAAATGAGGTTCATGGTTAAACATGGGCATATCATCATAGAAGATCATGTATAGATAAATTGTGATAAATAAATAGGATATAATGAATGGGATCTATAAACATATCTAAGCAACAATCAAATGGGGACTTCACATATATTGTGGGGACATTTTAAGCAAGCAAAACAGGGGGACGTTAAGCAATCACAATCAAACATGAAGTATTGATTTTGTCGGAAACCCATATGGAAACAACAAACATTGGGGGCTTCGGAAGTAACACCGTGGTGATATTTAACTTGACTTAAATTTGAGCTTACTGGCAGAAACGGGGATTGAAACCATCAAGAAAGAATGGGGAGATTTACCCAACAAACGTCTATAACCAGCAGACCTTGCGATTGAGGCAGCGAAACAGTCTGAGGTTAAGCCAGCTGTAATCTTAGAAACAGATAGGGCAAGTTCAGTCACGAATTGGACTTAAGTAACCACCAACATCCAGCAACCATAGGGATACAGCCAGCAAACATCTTGGTATTTTATGGGGGTTTCCATCAATGGGGGATCATAAATAAATGGATGGTTTATTTCATGGAAAATCCATGAAACAAATGGATGATTTAGGGGTACAGTTCCCCATGAATTGGACACCTCCATATCACCAGAAACCACTGGAGATGACCCCTGCAGCCATTGGTTCTCCGGGTTGGTGACAGCTTACAACCTGATAGTATTCAGCTTGGCAGAGGGTTCCATGTACCTGCCATGTATGTTGACTTCAGCAATCATCCCAGCATAGGTTTGGGTCAAAGTTTGAACAACTTGTGAGACCCTCAACCATCCAACCCATGGGAGTATGCATGTTCCCTGACTTCCGCATCGATTCAAAGTACATATTTATGAAGTCTAGAATCGATCATTGGTTTGTTGGGCAGACTTACGTACCATTGAAAGATGGTTTTTCTCATTAACCTCCATTTATAGGGGATTTCCCATTGCCCCGTTTTGATTGTTGGAGCAAAAAGGGTCCCAAAAGTTGCCATGTGAGGCAATCCTTCAGTTCATGTGCTCGTGGGCTGCCGTGACCAAAAGAAAGCCAAGAGCATTTTCAGGTCGGAACGTGCTAAGGTGGGCCAGTTGTTTCTGCAGGGAGACTCGTTGGTGCAACACATTGTGACACATTGTGACATGGTCCGCGACGTAGAGAACTATGGTGTGTTCAAATCGTAGCTATTTCGAGTGTGGGATTCAGGGATCAACAGTCTCTTGCGACACTTCTCAGCATTTGAAGGCGATGGGGCAATCATTCAGAACAGAAGCTGACTGGTCACTGGACTTGAGCTACAAAAACATGTTGGACAGGTGAATTTTTGGACCCCTTCCTTTTTCGCGGATCTAGGCTATGCTTCAAACATGGTAGAACACGATGTAGAAATGGAAAGCCACCATGTAGACTCGGAAAAAAATCCAGCCAGGTTTGTTTGCCAGAGATACAGTATATCCCAAAATGCTCTAAGATGAATCATTTTTTTCTAGCAGCAATTACTCGCGTTCTTGTTTATTTACACTTAGGCTACACAGGGGTAACATTTCCCTCTAACTAGCAATGATCCATCTACACAGGGGTAAATTGAAATGGCTCCAAAGTCCACAACTACTTCGTGAATCTCATTTTGGAGACATAGTGAAATCCCCACCAATATTTTCAGCGAATTGATGTTGATTAGTAATGATTTATACCCCATGAAAACTAGCTCATGAATATATATATATATATATACGTATATATATATATATACGTATATATATATATCCATTATGGTTGCTTTTACAGTGTGTACAATACCCCATTTTTGTGGCTTTTTTCCGTCGTTTTTTTTGGGACGACTCGTAGGTGCACAGCTTGGACCTGTTGGATCCCGACTCGGTGCAAGCCTTTGTTGAGGAGGCGCTGCGGTACCTGTTGTAGAGCGCATGAGGGCTACCGTAGATCAACATTGTAACATGCATTTTGCTCATTTTGGTACAAGATCCGTATTGCGAAGACCTATCTGGCAAATACGAACACATGAATCTGAATATGTCACTAACAGTGCCATCAGTCTACAATCACAGGCGCATGTGCCGTGGTCAAAACTGGGGTACATGTATCCTTTGCCCGCCAATCGGCCAGTGTGGGACTTAGCAGCGTGTCCACCTGAGAGGAGTCAAAACTGGGGTAAATTGCCCATATTGGGGGATGGTCATCAATCCATCAATAGGGATATAATATTTTTGTATATATACTCTATAAATAATCCTGAATGAGGACGGGATGACCATAGTGCATGTACCATGTCTTGACGCAAGGGCACATATGGCAGGAATGTACAGGTCAAAGTGATTCCGCTCGTCTTGGTTTTACCTTTTTTAATCGCAGAATAAACCTCATTTAGGCTCACATATAGTGCTGCAAAGTAAGGGTGCAATGTAATTGTCACAGGTATTTTTTTTGTTTTCCCAAGTCACTCTGTGTTTTGTGACAGTTTGACAGATAGATTTGATGAATTATTGTCAGCATGTTCGCCACAACCAGATCACTGCAGGTCAGATAAGCAAACATGGCACCTGGAAATCCCAAATTTCAATAGTCAACTCATCTACAACAAACGCTTTCTATTGCGATGTTTGAATACCCGAGGGTATCAACGTCATGGGTCATCGCCATGAACGCGTTCTTCTGCCCGACTGCTTCATGACAGCCACGCTTTTTGCAGGCTCATAGCTTTCTGGCCGGTGACACTGGCCTGAGGATGTGAAGGGCTGAGAGTGGATGATCTGTGGTCAATGTCATTTCTGGATTTTCATTCACCCCTTGGCTGTTGATCATTGGGGCGGATACCACTTTAGAAAAATATGATCACTATTCGTAGGTTCACCCCATCATCAATCAACCAGGTCGGATATAATCCAAGATTTATAATGTAAAGTTTAGATTTATAATGTAAAGTTTATACAAGAAATTATAACGGACACATATTTAAAAGTCATGTGCAAAAGATGACGATAGATGATGATCCGTATTGTAATGATATGTAAAATGACTCGCCGGGTTTCGAGGGCGATCAGCAGTTCAGGTTGGTGAACAATGCTGGGGTGCGTCCACCCCCTTCCAGCTCTGCGAAAGGCAGCAGGGCGAAACAAAGCAAGACATGCCATTCAAAACTGGGATTTACCAGCGTGTGTGTTCATCATGGTGACACGATATGAGAAATGACTATTTATTCAGATATGTACTGTAGGATACTGTAGGTATATATACGTAAATATATGTACATATATGTACCTATGTGTACATATATGTACACATATTTACATACATACATACATACATACATAAAGATGTTGTGTATACTTATCTGACCTCGTTGGTTTGAAGCTTGTGGTCTTGCGAACGTGTGTCATCATTCCCACTGAAATCTTATCCTTGACACCTGCTCCAAACACTGTTGAACTCTGTTGATCTCTGTGGAGCGGTCGGTCGTGCAGGTTTTGACTGCACGTGGCAGACGAATTTCCTGGGACCTTTCTTGCTGACCGAGTTGTTGGCTCGCCTGCGACAGAAGCACCAGCACTCCCCTGTGAGGCGCAGATTTTTTGCGAAGGAGAGATCTTCATGGGATCCACACAAAAAAAACGGGATGTGGTCAAATGAACGGGAACATGACAGGAAAAATGCTGGCTACAAATGATGTCAATGGATCTTACCAAACATCATGAGAGCAGCCACAAAAAGCGGCTCCGTTGGTGTTTTCGGTGATTTTCTCCTGCAGGGTGGTGCACGTCTCTAGCCGTTTGGAGAAGAGATCTGAGCTCAACGCCGAGCTGTTGGAGTCCATTGGAAAGGGAGAGGCGAGTCACCCAGAAATGGCCGAAGATTTCTACCTGGATAAAGCGTCAGTCGAAGGGTAGTTCAACACTTCAACACTTAGATTTTTGGCAATAAATGGGGGAATACCGGGATACCTTGGGATATAATACAGGCCTTTTCTTTTCCGGGTAGGACTAGCCAATGTGACCTGCCTGTAGTTAAAGGTTCATTTATTTTGTATGGCAGATTCGCAGATGATTTTTCTGTTTAATATGAGGACCTGGTCAACTTAGATTGCTGGAAGGTACCAGGCTTCCCTGCAGATCACTGCCTCCAAAACTCTTTATGCCGGAATGCCAGATAATTGACCGCGACATATTATATGATGAGCTCTTGTCCAATGTCATCCAATACATATATACATATACATATACATATATATGTATATATATATATATACATACACATGTACATGCATATTCATGGCATTTCTGGCTATCCGCTTGTTGCATTGTCCTATGTTATCCAACCTGATCCAACTGTCCACCAAAGAATCCGTATGATGATGAACTGATATCCAGATGTCCACATATGCTTGGACTGCAGGCATGCACCTAGAGCTTTACTGTTTTAAAGTTTACCAGTAGATGGACCCCACAAGCCACTAAAGGTTCAACTAACTTCTCCCAGGGGATCAACAAACGCAGTTGACCTAACAACATTGGAACAAGTTGAATCTCAGTAGAAATGGCTCCAATTATCCAAGCATCCACATGATGTGCTTCGAAGAAGTGGAAATCCTCAGTCGAACCATCCTATCGCGGTGGAGGTACCTGAAACCTCAGCGTACTCCGATTCCAAGCGGGCGTTGATGCTCTGGAGACGCGAAGGGAAGCTGTGGGGCTGGGCATATGGGACTTAGGCCTTAGGTTCTGTGATAACCAACAAAGGTAGGGATATTTTTCCTGGAATTTTCGGGATTTGAGATGCTCGAAGTAAGAAGAAATGGGACTTTCACCATCAAAAAGTGATACACCAACAAATAAATCTGGGGATCTTTCGCTAGAAAATTTTGGATTTGAGATGCTTTAAGTAAGAATAAATGGGACTTTCACGATCAAAAAGTGATGATACATGTGAAATAGATGGGGATTTAACCAACAATCATGAGGATGTTTAGCAACCATACAAATAATGTAGAATTCTGGGAATGTGGAATGACATGGGACATGACAAGTGGAAGTGGTGGATTTATCCCAGATGTATCGCATTTCGAAGCAGTTTTTTCTCGGAACCTTGGACAAACCAAACCATTTCGACAAAAAAATCTCCAACTCTGGAGCACATTTTTTTAGAGTACTCTCTGGTTATGACTAACATAGCCATGGTATAGATGGCCCATTTATGGATGATTTTCCCACTAAAACCTCCATTTTTTTGAGGGATTTTTCATGGCTATTTTCGTCATAACCATATGGTAATCCTGGATGAACCACAGCATTTCTGGCATTTCTGGCCATTTTCCAAGGGTTTTTCCACCCTCAAAAAAGGGCTCAGCTGGCTCAGCCTGGTCGCGAGGACCTCGGTCCGAGCCCAGAGCCTGGCCTTCAAAGGCGGCCTGTTCTGCCACTGTACCACCCCTGGGATGGTGGACAGCGACCTGGGCAGGCCAGGGCGCCAGGGCTCTGAATTTGATATCAGTTGGTTGATTTTTTGGACCTGATATTCACTTAGCATATCCATTTGATATTGAATTATCCATTTGATATTGAAGTGATGGGATATTTAAAGATTGTATTTGATATTCACTTGAACCAATTCTGGCATATTCCTGGTAAGTGAATCTTATGCATTGATGGGAAATGACAAGTCTTAACCGGGTCAATCTTGATGGCCTGACCATAGAATTATCGCTTCACTTCATCAGAAGGCTGAGGCCCTACAAGTATCTTCGGACCAAGATGTTCGGATTACCGTGGCCATTGGAGTGCTGGTAATCCCTTAACAGCTTCGACCGCTAGCTCAAATATTTGAGCGTTCAACATCCCGGGTGGTTGATGATTAGTTGGGGGATTTTGCGTTCGCCAACTAGGGTATTGTTCCCATGATTATTGGGTCTACCCAACTATGGATTCTCCATGGTATTGTGATTCTTCATTATTATTACTACCATAATAATGATAATAATAATGATAATAATAATGATAATAATAATGATAATAATATAATATATACTGTATATCTATATATACACACACATGGAGGACTATCGCAATGCATGAACGGGGAATCCCGTTCTCAAGCAACCAGTTCTTCAAGCGGTTCGCCTGAAGTCCACACAGCGGCTAGCGCCTTTTGCTATGGAAGCCATGCCTCATTTAGTTCGATGATAAACATGAGAATGTACTGTTCTTAAAAAATGCTGGTTTTCCATTTCGCTACGTTAAGTAATCAGAGAGTACATGTAACCATATAATTATATATATTAAATAATGATTCTAATAAAACATGCCATTGCAGTAGACGATTAAAAACTGCATATGATCTAATAGTTGCTTTAGATATGCGTATGATAATCATCTGACTGTACACTCACCATTGTAACAAGATTTGGATGTACTAGTGTAATCTTTCTGTAACTATCTGATATTTAATAACCATGAACTATGAAAATGATGTAATTCCAGATTAGCTATTTCAGCTCCATAAAACATTTGGGATCTCATTGCCAACATGCTCGACGATGTCACAGGCATACCCTGTCTCCCTGGCTGTGGCCCTTGACCAAGCCGCTCCGACGCTTGGCGAAATGCCCGTCATGTTGGGGCGTGAAGATACTGACACCAAAAAAAATTGTGAACCATATTAGCAACCTAACATCGTAAACAAAACAAACATTATCCTAGGCATATCATGCATCATGAAACCATCATGATACAACCATAATTCCAACAATCATGATCAAACACCTCAGCAATCATACAATCAAACACACATCCCCAGCAAAACATCCCAAACACATCATCAAACCAGCACCCAATCTTCTTGCCCTGCAAAAGAATAGCAATGTTTTTGGGAGTATTTTTTTGCTGCGTAAAAGTGCCCTACACTTTACAACTTGTCATCATCAAACATCTCATCAGCCATATTATCAAAAATGACAAACATGACTTTCTCATGTCAGAGCTGTCCAAGATCATCAAATCATCAAATCATCAGCAAATCTATCACCTGCCAACATTGGATACGTTTTTTTGCTTCCACAGCATCCCCCTTGGCAATGGTAAAAACTTGGGTTTCCGACAAAATGCCCTTCGACCCAACAAAAATACATTGAACGCCCAGAATCCATGTACACCAAATACTGATCCATTTTAATTGTAGGACCCATTTGTACTGGGCAAACCGATCCATTCATCACCTTTTTTGGATGGCCACTCCCTATTTCGCTTGGTTAAAACCATCCAACCGCCACTCACCAACTCATTATTCTTGTTATCATTATTATCATTCTTATCGTCATTACTGTTTTACTGCTATTATATTTTCACCACTTCTTCTTCTCCTTCTTCTTGGCTACCATACTTACTCTTAGTACTTATTGCCCTTGTTTTAGTGGTTAAAAATTACCATATCCCCATCATTCCCCATCTATGGTATGGTTTTATTACCATATCCCCATCATTCCCCATCCATGGTTTCTGAAATCCCCTCCCAACCGCCCCTGCCGAGGCCTGCTGCTTCTCCGCAGCTCCGCGGAGGGCGCGCTGTCGGTGGCGCACCACGCGCTAACGCCGGCGGCCACCAGCTGCTTCGGGCGCTACGCGGATGGCAAGGCCGGCGACGGCAGGGGGGTGGTGGATTAAAAACCTCGGAAAACCAGCAGAAAAACTGTGGAAAACTAGGAATTTATGGTGATTCATCTTGATTTAGGTGGGTGGACATAGAACACATGTAACTCGTGGGCCCTTCCTGTGGTGTTTTTTTTTTTTTAATTTTGTGTGGTGGATGAGTGAAAAACGAGAGAACAAGGAGGTTTGTGAATCTTTTGACCCCAAACAATGGAGGTTTAAACCAGGAATATGAGGATCTAAAGCAGCAAAATGGAGTTACTTCTATTTTTTGAACATAGATTGGAAGAACAAGCACGGTAAACCTTAGCTAGCTCAGGGGTATTTACCAACAGTATATTTTTCCCACTTTTCGGGATATCAAGACTTGCCAGCATAAGATCCATTTTATCTGGAGCCGGGCAGCTGCATTCGTTTTTTACTTGGGCTGATTCGAAAAACATCTTGTGGTTTGAGAATAAACACGTCCAGATTGATCCTTGGGTCGCGTTCTTTGGCGTATCGCTTGATAGTCTTGGATGATGGCATTTCCGGATTATAAAGCTGATGTATTATGTACAGTTTGTGACCCATTATGCATATTTGTATCAACCAATCTTTGCAAGGGATGGCATTTTGGGCACTGCAAACACGTTGCTGTTGCCAGACGCAATTGGAAGATTTGGTCATCGAACGCATGGGTGGAAGCCTCGGTTTGCTCCCGCATTGGGTGAAGGTTTTGGTGAACCATTGGGCCATGGGGATTGATGCATGGAAACCACAAGGATAGGACATTTTGTATCCAAACATGGGGATGCTCACTTGACCATTTGACCATATTCTAGCTGCCAAAGATATGTATTTCATCAGCAATTGGGATATGACTGATATGACCCCATGGCGCCAGCAGTGGGTGAATAGTATCTAACTGTTCATCTGGTCACTCAGCTGGCTCCACTGGCTCTTTCTAAATCAAGGTCTTTTACTTGTTCAATCACAATTTTCGACGCTTCAATCAAGTATCTTGTTGGTTAAATCCTCTTGTTCACCGTGAAATCCCAAGTTTTGACCGTTAAATTATGTTAAATCCCAAGAATTCCAATATGGGTACCATGGGTACCCCCCACACCCCAATATGTTGCCAGGCGACAAGCAGCTGGCCCTGTCCTTGGTGAAGTGGGCCACCAAAGTGACGGCTTTGGAGCAGCGCGCCGATGGATATGACCGGTGAAACGGCAAAAACGCTGCGAACGTTGCGACGCTAAGGGCAGTCCGTGTTGGTTGATGGATATAGGCTAACATGGTCCAATATGGTATACTATATAGCACCAATCGGTGTGTTTCGATGTTTGGTTGTCAACCATAAAAGATGCCACATGCTCGAATTACAGCCATCAATACCAGTTGATAGCGCAACAACCATCAAATATATGCCGGTATTGAATTTGGAAAGTGAGGGTGGACACCCTAATGAGTGGTTGCTGGGTATAGAGGCCCCCTTTGCAGCCACGACCGCCGTTCCAGCGGACTTCAAGAGAAAACCATCCGATTCAGTGTGCGAGGTATATGCACCACTCATTTGGCTCAAGAACCGATTCGAGCGTTCGAAGAACACAAACTTTTGGGAAATAGGATCCATGTCCAGTCTGGCAGTTTGGAGCATGTCGTCCAGGCAGTTTGGCTCAAAAGATTAAAGCAGGTCAACTTTCAGAACGATTCTACTTGTGGTGGCCAGGCGCCTTCCATAGCCTTTCCACTATAAGTGTGATATAGAGAGATTCCTGGAGCGGAGCTATAGGTGGCAAGCACAAGTTACGCACAGAATGTGCTATTCCCTCCTTACTCACCATCATTTTATCTTGCCCGTCTACGATATCTGTGAAAACAGGACTCCCCTCCACCCCAAGCAATGATCTTTGCGCTGCGGTTTGGGAGAATGAACCGCATGCATAGGCCGTGACTTGAAGTGGCAGAGAAGCCAACCATCCAATCAGAATCCTACTTATAACATCTTGTTTGACAGTCACATGAATCATTCTTTCAACGTGTCAAATCGCAACATGATTGGTGATGCATCAGGTTCATTTGGTCCCCCGGTGCCACGTTGCCCCGGTGCCATGGCGCATCTTTATCAGGAACTGGCTCCGCCTGCATGCCCAGTGGGAAACCATGGGATCCACAGATTTGGGTTTCTGAGAGTTTCTAGGTACCCTGAATTGGTCAAGATTCTCCATCCTCAAAAAGTGACTGGTTTTAGTTTTAGTAAATTAGGGTAGAACACAATTCGTCATCTTTTTCCTCATCAATGGATGCTCTGGTCGAAAAAAAACGCCATAGGGCTTGTAGCTCCAAAGCGGTCCGGGTCGTCATGATGTTTCAACTCGACTAGGCAGGTCTTGTATGTGGACAAGAAGACTGGCTACAATCCCAAGAAGTGGGCAGAGGCGTGGCTTCGCTGGAGGTCTTCCTGCAAGAGGAAGGTCTTCTTGGGATGTTTTGAGGGTGTTTGTTCAACGGATTTGATGGCTTGAGTTCATGCTACCACCATGCAGGTTGTCAACTCGGGAGAAAGCTTTGAAACATCAAGTGGATGGGTCAAAAGAGCACTGATCAATTGCAGGTTGAATGAACGAAAAGGCAGGACAAAATGTCAATAACTTCCATACAGCAACATAAAATCATTTGCCATCCAACTCTATCACATAATAGTGAAATTTTCTGAGGCATCACAATAGGGTAAATTAAAATTTCTTACAGAATATCGTGACACAATGTGAATGTAACATCTCCAAGTTTGAATGTAACATCTCCATAACTCTGCTTAAAAAATCATTTCGATGCTTCCAATCCAATTTTTTGGGTTGCATACTTACTCCATGTTTCATGGTCAGGTCCGAAAAACTTATTCCGTTTAACAACTCAGATTTTTTGTTGGTAGACTCCCCGAGATTCTGCCTGGTGAACTCCACTACGCCAGGCCATCAAAGTGACCCGCACCGTTTATGTGGGAAATATGGCCTTCTGCACCCGAGAGGACTGGCTGGTGGCCGGCTGGGCATGGAGTGGTGAGGAGATGGGTCAAAATCTCGCATTTTTCACATGGCAGTATGGGTGCTATATATATATAATATATATAATATATATATAATATATATATATAATATATATATTCTTTTAGATATATACATTCTATGTGGGGCAGTCAGAATTTGAGCCAACTTTGAAGGTCTTGGAATGATTGATTATGATATGCCAAGTTGGGATGTTTGAGACCAAATACATGTTCCAAGCTGGGATTGAAACATATACAGTGAACACACAAAAGATTGCCTGGCCAATCTGTGGTCCGCAACTGGTCCGCAAGCAGGCAGGTGTTTTCAGCGAAGTTATGAAGGATGTCCAGAAAATGTGATGAATCTGCAGAAATGTGGCTGCTTCATTTTGCTTCCAACAGTTCGCCATCTATGAGTGTCTTGACCATGGCCCACCCAACTGTTTGGGTACGGGTCAAGACACTGGAACCCTGCTTTTTTTTCACAGAAGTTGTTGGCAAATGGATATCCATCCTCATCCTCCCATTCCAATGATCCTAGACTCCTAGAGGTATTCAATGGTATTCATATTCCTTTCAAAATCCTGGCAGGAGCAGGTCTATGCGCTGTTCTCCAAGTGTGGTGACATCAAGCGCGTGATCATGGGCGCCTCGCCATGATAAATAAGAGAGTGGGCCGTGGGAACAGTGGCAACGTGTTCTAGATTTGCGGCTGGAACCACGGCACTTGTGCCGGAGGGATGTAATTTTTCAGACCACCTTGTTAGATTGTCATACGATTGTCATACGTTTCTATTCCATCTTGTTGGAGATATCAGTGAACCCCACTTTTTTGGGCATGGCTGTAGCCCCTTCCCAGTAGATCCCAGGACAAATGGTAGCTGGAGACCTGTTCCGCAGGTCTAAACAGAAGAGACAAATATCCTTGTGGCTTTTGCTTCGTGGAGTACTACACCCATGCCAGCATCTTAGTTGGCCCTGTGGGAACAGTGGCAGCATCAACTCCTGTCCTTGGATGTTGTTTTCTTTTCTTTCTGAGCAGACATGAGAGTTTTGGTTTCAAAACTACCTCTGGTACCTGGGCCCAAGGGCCCAAGGGCCACTGGGCCACGTGGCTGCCTCACCATGGCCCGTAGGAGCAAGCGAAGGAGGCTGTCAACTTGTTGCACCTTGGGATGAAAAGACGGGCAAACCTCCGTGGTTTTGGTGTCAAAGGAAAATTGCTATGGCTCAAAACTTTTATTTTGAAATTCGAAAAAGCCTACAAACATCTCATTCAGCATAGCCATTGTACGGGCCATCAACAGTGGCTTCCCATGTGAAGAGAATACAATCAGAAGCTCTCCCCAGAAAATTGTTGCTCTCTCAAGCAGAACGACACATATTATATCCATTTATATCCTGTTTATTCATGCTATGGCCACCATGTGCATGAAGGAAATTATGTTAAACTCGGGATCCTTTGGTCCATGTCATCCTTTGGACGACATGAAAAGCATCACATAGCTGCTGCTCCCTCAAGAACCACGGAACCATGGCCTCTTTCGGCGGGGCAACCCACACTGGATTTCAGGGTCTCAGAAATACTTGGGTTTGCTGAAGGTTACTTTTTTATTTTCCCATTGGCAAATCTATTATTTCATTCAGGGAATCTTATTAATTATTGGGAAGTTCTTTTAAACCTTTTTCGGACCATCTTAAGCAAAAGGCAGGAATAGACTTGGAGCACCGAATTCAACATCACTTCCAGTGCACCCCAGTGCAAGGAACAAGATCACCTTCGATGATCGCGTCATACGCTCCTCAACTGAGACCAGAATGTGCTTTCTCCAAGGGGTACCCGCTGAACCGCAGCAGTTTCACCTCTGAAATTTGTCTATTTGCTGAGGAGGCAACCAAATCGGGCAAGAACTATGTATTTTTCCTGGCATTCCCAGAGTACGCTTTCCCTTTGTATAAACAAACGCACGCCGAAATGGGTGGTGAACACTCCATACCAATGATTGGCTTTCGGGTCTAGAATCAATAAGGGGATATAAGGGGATGGGTCAATACCTCTTTGTCTTTGGCCCACAGCAACAAGCTATGCTGTGAGAACTAGGGTACCAGTACCATCCAGTACCATAGTGAATTGAGCCATACCTATCTAAATCAAGAAGAGAAGAGGCATATGAAGCACCCTGGAGCTGATTTTCACTAAAATCCCCGCTGATCCATTTCTTGATTGACCAATGAACAAATCAAGAAAGCTTGGATGGGAAGTCCCTGCAGGTTTCGGGCTCCGCTGACCCGCCGCCCTAGGCGTCGATTTGGACGCGGGCTTCACGGAAGGGCGTCAGTTTGGGCGTGGAGAGTGCGGGGACGCAGCTGGGTGATGATAAACAACTTACAACATCTTACAACCATCAAACATAGGAATTCAACTGCTGAAATTTGGTATCTTCTGGGCTTTAAGCCACAAAATGGTGATAATTATGGATAATCAATAATTAATGGTTTGTGATTTATGAGGTGACAAACCCAATGCCACATAAAAAAACTGATTTTTATCACCCATTTAGGGTAATATTGGAGATGGTTCATTACTGGCTTTACCACATCAATGGGCATCCCTTTTGGAAAAACACACAATGTAGTCGTCATTGGATGATCCTCGAAGCGAGGAATGATGGTTAGTCGTAGGGCTATAGATCGAACCGCTAGTCCCCTCCTGTGAGCATCAAGATAGCTGCATTCATGTATGTTCACGCTCGAAAATCACAGGCTCTGACCCATCCTGCAATCAGATCATTTTCATCTCCATATTTAATTGACCATATTTTGAGCGTCAAATCTCTATCATGCGATATCTATTAATATTCTATATTTCACATATTGCATAACCACTTATGGCGTCCCAAACCCAGTAGCGATCAATTTTTGTGGCTCAATTCAAGGCAGCAGCCACTGAATGATCGCTGTCCCTTCCCAGGTCCGGCGGCCAGTGGCGAGACGATTTCCGGGAAGATGTCGATGAGGGCCGGGGCGGGAAAGGCGCGCGCTAGCGCGGAACAGACATGGGATGCGGAAACCAATCACAGGCCTTTTTGGCCAAGAAAAATTGGGATTTTGCTCAGCAACAAAGATGGACTAGCGCAGGACTGAAGGGCTGAGTGATGTTTGAAGAATCTGGGCCATGGCTCAACACCAGAGGATTTCAACATATCTCAACCAAAAAGCAGTTGATGATGTTTTTTTTTTTTCTTTTTTTCCAGCTGCAAAAACCTTAGGTCCCCACCCCAGGTGGCGGCCTCCTGAAACGCATCGAGGGGATGCAGGGGCACTCGGCGATCTCTGCCACCAATTTCAGGTGTCGGCTGACGATGGCGGTTCCAACATGTTCCAACTGGATCATTAGAAATTGCCAAAACGTGGATGTGGCCATTCAAAGTGGGATTCATGATGACTATTGCTAGTTATTGCTAGTTATTGCTACATCTACTGATGTACTATGATGTATCACGTATCCCATTTGCCAATCATTTCAGCAGTGGTGTCTTTCTGAGGCCAAACCGGCAAGTCTACCGGGGAAAGAAGAGACAGGCGGGCGGATGAACAGATGAACTAAGTTGATCTAAGTTGAATTGAATTCTGATGAATTATCATCATTTATCATCCATCGATATTGAAGGAATTTATCAGGGCACCCTTCAGGTCTCGGGATGCCGATGCCTGTGATGAAACTGGGGGTTGGAGCTGCCAAGAGTTGCCAGGAGTTGCCAGGCTAACCCGGGATTCCAACCCGCAGTGGGACAGACCCCAAGTTTAACTTCTCATAACTTCTCAGAAAAGAAATTTGGACAAGAGAAATGATGATAAACAAGTGGATTAAGATTTTTCCCATTCTTTGCAAACAAACCCATTTGGGCCATTTGGGTGTTTCTGAAAATTGGGGTGCTCCTTTTCACCATCTCGCTTTCTCCATACTTACCAATCACTTGGCAGGAGCATGGCAGGTTTGCCACTGCCGAACAGGTGGGGGAAGGATGGGATCGATGGAATCTTGCGCCCACGTTTGAGCCGTGGTCATGTTGCAATCATGGTTTGAAGTCAGGTTTGAAACCAGTCTTGAGATACCGCTGGCTTGGCAAGGCCAAAAAGGCACGGACAGAGAAAGCGGAAGGACCTGCCCGGGGTGCTGGGGAAATCATGGAAAATCACAACAAAAAGCCATGGCTTTCACCCCGACAAAAGGGCTTTTCTGATGAACACATTGCTTAAACCAATGTGTGACTGCCTGGTTCTGAGCCTTTTTTGGGCAACAGTTTTCTACTCGCTGTTGTGGAAAAGTCAAGCCCACA
>Ga0126342_10000878_pt1 | contig 37873 bp, 28 predicted proteins | sample Cyp1metagenome_FD_92528 | JGI IMG/M metagenome (GOLD analysis project Ga0126342, IMG submission 92528) | Coral microbial communities from Lord Howe Island, Old Settlement Bay, Australia - Cyphastrea 1 metagenome | ecosystem: Host-associated > Invertebrates > Cnidaria > Coral ... | reverse complement strand
GAGAATGCTTAAGCTTATGCAAAGAGGAAATGCGGCACGTGTTGACTTTTTGTCAGTCATTTGACAGAACAGTGGCACACTTGCCAGCAACACTCCCAGATGTTGCAACGGAGAAAAGTGTCTCCTTCTTGGGTAGATAGCAGTCCGCTACTTGTCGTGTCTTGACATGTAATGTAGATCACGCAACGAGACATCTAGTGCATACAGAGTCAGCGTATCTGGCAAATGAGAATGTCAGAGAATGCTCAAGCTGATGATCTTATGCAAAGAGGAAATGAGTTGTTTGTTGTGTCTTAAAGGTACAGATGCTGAAGGTTTTTGTTGCGAAAAACCGGTGAAGGTTGGTGTGGATGGCTTTTCTGCTTTTCGGGCACCAATTTTGGCTCAATCACTGGACAGCATAGGCGGGAATGCCACAACACAAGTAACCCAATGGATGCTTTGACCGTTTGACTCATACCTTAACTTGCTCATAGCCATACGGAACCTAATCAATCTTATGCTAACACCCAAAAAGATAGAATTTGGTGAAATCCTACTGAAATAGTGATAATTTACTTGTCTATCGTTTTGGTGGGGTACTAATCTATATGGATTGTGCTGTTATTCCAGAACCTAACCAGGCACCAGTTCCTCAATATTGAGCAAGAGATCCGCAACAGATCCAAGGATGTCATAAGCAGCATGCATCAATCGGGCAGAATGGCCAAAATGAAGGCACGCGGAATGCACGTCACGCGAATGTTGGCCGGTTGGAAAAACCAAATGGAAAAACGTGAGGTTGATTGAGAACTAATGAATGCCTGATTAGTGGCTGATTGTGAAACAAGCCATACGAATACATATAACATATATAATCATACAATCATAGAATCATATATATATATTATATATATAGATTATATATATATATATTGGGTAAATTCTCATGGATGTAATATCTTTCTGCTCGTTTTCAGCATTTTTCGAGGTGTGCTGGAGGTCTCAGCGTGGGATCCATGGACAAATCGATGTATCAGGAACCATGGGTTTATGGCTTTCCATGAAATTGATTGAAATGTGGATGGTATCCTTATGTGAAATTTGGAAATACAACCAGGAACCATGGGTTTCCAAATCTTGATCTCGCCATGGAAATACTCGGGCAGCATCCCATCCCATGAGCATTTTGGATTTTATCTCGGGCGAATTATCAGGACCGGGGTCCCACGATCACACAGCTTGGTGAATCAACGAATTGGTTCAGACGATGCTGGAGGTTGTCTTCAAAAAAAACTATCCGAAAAAAAAAATAACAAATGTTATATTATATGATATTATGATATATAGTCATCATCTGCCCTATTCAAGTGCCACAACTAACGGCATTTTCCAGGCCTTGGAGCCATTGGATCTGCCATGAAGGCCCGTGACACACGCGGCGTGTCGCAGAAAAAGGGTGTAGCAAGTCGAAGCACGGAGAATTTCATGGTGGAACCTCCATTAACCACCATTTAATGGGATCTAATGGGAATTTATGGAAATTTATGGTGGTTTAATGGGATCTAATGGTGGTTAATGGAGGTTTAACCTCTGGTAGACATACAAAAAACTATATGGTAGGTACCTCCAATGAATCGGTTCCTGAAATGGTCATTGAACGAATGAATCGCAGAGTTAGTAACTGGTAAACATACAAAAAGCTATAGAAAATCACCATTTTGAATAGGTAAATCAACGAACTAAATGTATATCCAGTATATCCCATTAATATCTGGTTGGTGGTTTGGAACATGAATTTTATTTTTCCATATACTGGGAATGTCATCATCCCAACTGACTTTCATATTTTTCAGAGGGGTTGAAACCACCAACCAGTTAGTAACTGGGACGAATATAACTTAGTATACGAACTAGTTACTATTTCCCAGTTTTCGTACATAGTAACTATTAGTATTCGGAGACCCTCCCACGAATCGCAGTTCGAAAAACTGGGATTCATTAGTTCAGCCGCTCAAAAGACGGGATATGATCCCACGAATCAGGGACTTACGCAGCAGGGTTACTCAATGTTGCTGTGTTGATTCACCATTTTTGGGGGTAAGGACCCGCAGACAGTACATCAAAACTGAGTACATGATCGGTCAAAAAATGGTTTCGTCATGGGATATACCTTCTGGCCATATGTGGCCATTTCTTTAGGGAAAATGATGATTAACCAATGGATTTAGAGGTACCATGTTTTCAGACAAACCCAGAATCCCTAGCCAAACATTTCAGGTTAGTGAATTATTTTAATTTACCCAGAATCAAATGCTATCTGCAGTCCATCATACTATCACACTTCATCCATGTATGCTATCAAGACATCAGTGTCCATCAAGAACCTGACACACGATGATGAGCATGTAAGGCACAATTGCATTGCAAATTACGTGGGTTTGTTGAAGATGATGTGTTGTTTATTGGTAAATTCACCAGAACTCGATAGAACTGGAGAACAAATCCTATGGGAAAAGCAGGCTCGCAAATCGGAAATTACACATCATCTCGTTCCCCAAATGGCCCAAGAATCAGGTTAGTGAAATGTTATAATTTACCCATATATATATATAGGCACTATGGAACTATAGATACACATTAATACTGGTAGATATATACTATATACTATATACTATATACTATATACTATTTACATAGAACTGGAACATGTTATATATTTATATAGAATTTGACATAGATATATATATATATGTATCACTATATCACTGTATCACTATCTACACATCATAGAACTCGTTCATGTTCATTGAGAAAAGTTGTGCTTCGGATCCTTCGGATCTCGCCAGGATCTGGATGGGCAGAGTCTGGAACTCGTGGTGGACTAGTCGCCATAAAAGTGGTGGTTAATAGTGATTGATAGTGATTAATAATGGGATAATAGTGATTAATAATGGTTAATAGTGTTAATAGCCTGGCCTAAAGATTGATATTGGTTACCCTCTGGTAAATTAACAGTTGGACACTGAAAATCACCCATTTTCAGTGGAAACTAATCTTCCGACCCCTTTTTCTGCCAGGGTCTATGTTAATTTACTAGAGGGTAATAGTGATTACCCTCTGGTAAACTAACATAACTACGGAAAATCATCTTTCTTAATGGGTAAATCAACTACAAATGGCCATTTTCAATAGCTATGTTTGTTTACCAGAGGGTAATAGTGGGCAAGAATGGTTAAATCCATCAACTATAGTATCCATTAAAAAAAATGGGCTGATATGTTTCTTAGATATGTTTGATCGACGATATGTTTCTCCATCTATGGTAAAATGTAGTGGTGGGAAATCTGCTGTTTTTGTTTCTGATCTAATCATAAGTAGCTTTGATTAGAACCATTGGATCATTGATTGAGGAATCCATGTTAAATGAAAACAGAAGCCTACGTTGATCTTGAGTTGGACATCCATCCACAAACAGTATGGTAATAGTGGTTGATAGTGATTAATAATGGGATAATAGTGGTTTTTCTAGTGGTAATTCGTAATCCTCAAAAGATTCAGAAAAGTCTTCATCATTATGTTGGTAGTTGATTTCACTGTTCCCCTTTTTTTTCGAGGCTTGCTATGATGTGGGATTCACCCAATGCCAACATCCCCTTGGTGAACCAGTGATGGTGGTCATCGTGGCATACCCAATGTCATAAACCCACCATTTGGGGATGGGTTTATCAGAATTAGTGGGGTAATTATTGGATTATTGGTAAGGATTGGGTAATTGAATGAAATATTAATCATATACCAATAGTATTCAATATTCATTATTGGATAGTATCAATATCCAATAATACCAATTGACATAAAGGTAATTATTGGTAGAAAAAACCTCTATAGTGGTATTGAATTATTGCAGCATTAGAATCCAATATGATCCCAGAATTGGGCCTACTGAGTATCCCATAAGTTGCCATTTTATCACTATAGTAGGGATTCCCTTTTCTAAAATATATTGGATACTACTAAATTTTGATCACTATATTTTATCACTACTTTTTTTGGGGATAACTGTAATTATAACTATCACTATATCTGCTTTGTGGTTTCAATCATGTTTTATTTTCCATTTCATATATGGGATGTCATCCTTCCCATTGACGAACTCAGATTTTTCAGAGGGGTAGGTATACCACCAACCAGGTTATGATTGACCATCATTGACCATATATTAACCATATATTAACCATATAAAAACCATATAATAACCATATAGTAACCATATATTTTACTGGGATTGTTTACGAATTTCGGCATTTTTGGGGTTTGCCAAAACCCAATTCATCGAGGCGATGGAGGTCGCTCCGCCAGATCCTGTTTGAGTGGCTCCGCGCGAGCAGGGAGACCTCGACCCGGTGGAGTTCAACCTTTAGTTATGACTAACATAGCCATGGAAAATATGGAAAATAAGCCATTTATAGATGAATTATGATGAATTACCTGTTAAAAATGATGATTTTCCATTTTCTGATGTATACGTAGTATATATTCATAGTTCATAATAATGCAAATAATAATGGAATATCATACTGGTTATGACTAACATAGCCATGGAAAATAAGCCATTAATATAGATGAATCATGATGAATTATGATGATTTAGCTGTTATAAAAATGATGAATTATGATGATCTTGTGCAATACAATGATGCATGTACATTGCCATTGCCATGTGTATATCAAGACTATTTAATATATTATAATAAACTATATCTGGTTGGTGGTTTGGAACATGAATTTTATGACTTCCCATATATTGGGAATGTCATCATCCCAACTGACGAACTCATATTTTTCAGAGGGCTTGAAACCACCAACCAGTACATATGTATGCACATGTATTTGATAAATGTGTAATTATGTACATCTATGTGTACATGTACCTTCTGGTAAACTAACATAACTATGGAAAATCACCATGTTATTAATGGGTAAATCAACGAACTAAATGGCCTTTTTCAATAGCAAACTGTTTGTTTACAAGGCCGGGTACATGTTTGTGACCACTCGTGATGCTCGTCACGGGTATCTCTTTCAAGGTGCGCAAACTCTACACTCTCCGTCGAGCCGAGCAAGATCTGTGGCAGACCCAGCGGAAGTTTATGGTGGGAATCACTGGATCATCGGCGTGGATAACGTTAGACGATTCCTTTCCTGCAGACGTTGGATCATCTTTGGGATTTTCTTTACATCTTGATCATCTTGGGAAAAGATGGAAAAAAAGATGGAAAAAAAAAACGTTCACAAAATCATCTTGGTCTTATCAACATGGGTCTTGAAGATGTGTTTTGTTAATGTTAAGACCCCTTTTTCACAAACTGATAACTGCTGGCAAGCTCCAAGACGAAACCACTTTTTGTGAAGAACTGGTTGACTCTTGTTGTACTTGTCGTATTGGGATATAAACAACAAATATAGGGGGTCTACTTCTACCAAAAGATGATCCAATCAATGGGATTGCAACATATTGCAACGATGATCAAGAATCTGAATGTTGCTTCCCGGACTTTTCGATCCCTAGGATGCACGAGCCAAGCCAGAAAGTGCCTGCGACAAAGCCTCGTCTGTGAACTCAGATGGCAGCTCGTAGGTAAACAGATTTTTAAAAAGAAAAAGATCAATTGGCATGGTGATACTACTTTAAAAGTCTTCTAGTAAATTGCTATTGTTACTCAAATGGTTGTGTTAGACTCGGTGGTTAGACTCGGTGGAGACGATGAGTCCTTCGGGATTGGGGATTCTGGAGGTTGTTTGAACATGTTGGGAAAAAGCTATCATGTGTTTACCCTCTGGTAAACATACAAAAAACTGTGGAAAATCACCACTTTTTATGGGTAAATCAACTATTTCTATGGCAATTTTCAATAGCTATGTTAGTTCACCAGAGGGTAACTATGATGATAAGATGATTTTTTAACTGATGATTAAATGCATGATCATCTCAAATGATGATTAAATGAATCATCGTGTTTCCTCATTAAACTGCCCAAGAAAGTTGCGTTACCCCATTCCAGACAAACCCAAGGCAGCTATGACTCCATCTATAACCTAGATTGTTTGGTTATATCCCTTAACAATATCCCCAAATCATATCCCATCAAATGGTTGCTTGGTAACTGTATCCTAATATGCTGATTGTCCATTTTAAACTGTTGCATATGTGTCTAATGTTGATAATGGGGATGCATATGGGGATACAAACAATAATCAACATATAAGAATACGTTAATATAATATAATATAATTTAATATAATTTAATATAATATAATATAATAAAATATAATTGAATATAATATAATTGATTATATAATTTAATATAATATATATATATTCGCATAGATACATGTATAGATAGATATATAGATGGATAGATAGATCGATAGATAGCACAATAAGATTCTCCACGATGACGTGCATCCCAGGCGCCGCCTGGACGGATCATGCACCTGCGCCTCGTTCAGAAAGAGAACTGGTGGATAGATAAATCATCTGAAGAACTGGGATTTTATATTGATTTTATATGGGTTATATATGGATTATATGGATTATATATGGTTAATAGTGTTTTTAATGATGGGTAATGGTTTATAAATGATGATTAATGGATTACTAGTGGGATTAGTGATGGATCTAATGGAGGATATATTAGTGGCATACAATGAATCATGGATCTAATAGATAATATATGGAGGTTTCCTAAACAACTGGTGAGGGACCATTATATATTTGGGGGGTTCTTCAGATGGGGGACCCCCGGGGTGGTCATCCATGTCTTGGATGGGTTCGGGGTACCCAATTTTACGAAACCTCCATATATTCTATATAGTAATTATACATTGAAAATGGAAATAGAATTGGATGCAATGGGAGATATTGGCAATACTATATATCGCGGTGTGTTCCGAAAATTTTGCACATAGCCCAATTGATGGATTTGTTTTTACTCTAACAGGGAGAATGATGTTTTAAACTATGGGATTTTTGCGGCATACCACCTTTTCCACACGCACCCAGATGGGTTTTTTAACTGAAATATGATGACAAACTACCAGATGTGGTGGTTTCAAGAGAAAAAAACCATTGGCTTTACCAGTCCCAGAAATGTTTTTTTCAAGGAAAAACAGATGATTTTATCCCTTCAGCAAGTAAATCCATGCTTTGCTGTAGATGTAGCAACGAATCCAATGAAGCAGGATCTGGAATTTTGAGGATCAATGTTCTGGTAGTGGGATGTGAGCCAACGATGTGGCTGAGATGGGAAAAAGCAGAAGCGATAGCAATTTGTTGCCAAATCGAAATGCGGAAAACGAAGCATTTTTCACCAATGCATGGTGATGTTCATGGGTTTTTTTTTCGGGCAGTTTTCGGAAGCCCAGATCCGCGGCACTGATAGGTTGTTGATACCCCATTGGTTGGTTGCTTCAACTCCAATCATGGTGGTTCAACCATCAAAATGCTGGGAAACCCCGTAAAAATGGTGGGTATATCGGTATATCTATCATGTGGTGGAAAACTAAATGCGTAGCTCCAACTGGCTACCATTTCTTTATTGTTGGGAATATGTTCATACCATTGAATTGCCAAGGCTCCGCGCCGCGAAAATTCCTATCATCGTCCCGTTCGGAATAGGTTTTTTGGGGGGAATAGTATGGGGCCCTGAGGTCCCTTGAAAAAAATCCAGCAAGCCATACCAAGTTTTGCCATGGTGGACACCCCATGCTGTTTGCCCAAGCACCGTGGATTGGGATCTCAACTTGGTATGTGCTTCAGACAGACTTGGATGCTGGGAAACTCTGGGCTTTATCCCCAATCAAATTGATGGTGTTATCGAAAACGAAAACCCATGGTTTACAGTCAAGATCTTCCCAAACCAAAGCATTGTACCACCGATGTGAGTTCTTGGGTATGGTCAAGTCATTGACTACCTCCATAATTCAATGGTTAGTACTACCAAATAGGCTGATGTGGTAAACCCAATGCCATGAACCTACCATTTGGGGATGGTTGATGCCATCCATTTGTGGTCATATATTGGGGAAGGGCTATAATTTTGTTTTTGACCTTATATAGAATCTAACATCGAACAAAATCGAACGAACTAGCGAAAACGAACAAATCGTTTAAAATATCTGGTCCTCTGAAAAAAAAAGACCGCTATCCACTCCTTAAGACTCAGGAAGTCATGGTTCTGGGACATCTGGTTATATATGTTAGCTACAGGAGGTCTTGGCGTGATTTGAACCCACCCAAATGGGTATGTTTGTGAAAATTTAAGCCCCCAGAAGGGACCACAGATGTTAGTATTGCTTAGTATGAATCATCAAGTTATTGGGGTACCCAATTTTGACCCATACCCATACAGATGACGAAAATATTCCACTTGGATATTATACATATATATATACATATACATATATATATATATATATTTATATTATTTTATTTTGTACATATTACCATGACCATGACGTTTGACCATATCTATTTAGTTCTTAATATGTGTTTCGTTATTTTTATGTTGTTCTGGTCATCTCAAGGCACTCCACGTACGATTTCGATGTGCCATGGCGATGATGAATCGTTTTTGCCAAGGTGTGGTTGGCAGATGATTTCCTCGCACCAACAGACCGCTACATCTTCGGGGAGGTTGGGGAAAACTCCGAGTCCGAGTGGAAGTACCAGGTAGCCTCTGTTGTCGACATGGATGAGGATATCCTGGGGATAACATACCACTATTTAATTACCATTAATCACCATTATATCACCATTAATCACCATTAATCACCATGAATTACCATTAATTACCATTAATTGCCATCTATATGTGGGAATTCAGTGGGAATTCTTGAGGTCGCTTGAGGTTACCCTCTGAGCATCTACTTTCCAAGTAGCCGCTATTGAAGAGTTGGATGATTTTCCTGGCGACAAAGACCCCCATCAAAATTATGACCCCCATCAAGACATAGCCACGGAAAACTCAATGGTAAACTTAGTTTGGTAAAGCCAGAATATATGTGTATATATATATACAGGAACAATGGTAAATAATCTCTCAAAATAGCTATGCCATAAACTGACCACACATATTGGCAAACTATTAGATTTTTTTGATGGCAAATCATATGCCAAACCTCTGTCAATATGATCTCCCCAGGTGCCACCTTCAATGAAAAAAACCAGAGTACCGACCTGACAAAACACCGTTTGGTTTTTCCGGTTTACCCGGTACCTGGTTTCTACATACAAAAAGTGAACTGGAAAATCACCATTTTTACGAGGTAAATCAAGAATAAATGGTCCATGTTCAAGTTCGCAAACTGTAAACGTTTACCAGGTCGGGTAAATATGCTCCCAACTGAAAATCCCCTCTGAATTTGCCTATCAAATCATCATCATTTCTTCCATGGCCATTTGGATGTTGGTTCCTGTTGAAACCCAAAAAATCTCGGCGTCTCGAAAAACGGTTCGTGGCTGTCCCGAGAATACGATGTTTCTAAAATGGTACGAATTCCAGATTTTCAAACAGCCATAGATCTTAGTAAATTATACCACTGGTTGGTGGTTTGGAACCATGGAATTTTATGACTTTCTATTCAGTTGGGGATGTCATTATCCCAACTGACGAACTCATATTTTTCAGAGGGTTTGAAACCACCAACCAGTAAATTATACCAGAAATGAAGCCAGGGATAGTTCCTCCAATTCAGACCATGATTTCTACGTTGTGGTGACCTCAAGATACACCCAGATTATGGGCGTGTCTGAAAATGGAGCATACCTCTCAGTGGCTATTTGAATATATAGAATCCAATGGAATCCCATGAATTTGGAACACGATGTTCAGACAAAGCCATATGAGATATGTATAACATAAGACATAAGTCTACATATTCTATCCCCATATGTCCATATATATCTTCATGTTGTCCACATGTTGCCATCTCCAAAGAACTCTTACACCTCCAGGCAGATCGGGCCCCACCGGAACTCAACGAGGTGCGCCGTGTCGTGGTCTTTCCGATGAAAAATGTGGGGATCCCATCCTGAGATTAAACACACGCCCAACATGGAATATGGAGGTTTCCTGCTATGATTGTACCCCAACTGGTTGGTGGTTTGGAACATGAATTTTCTGACGTTCCCATATATTGGGAATGTCGTCATCTCAACTGACGAACTCCATCATTTTTCAGAGTGGTAGGGCTCAACCACCAACCAGCCAATAGCTGGATGGTTTATTTCACTGGAAATCCCAACCAAAAAATGGTAACTGGGGGGTACCCCCATTTTTACGACATTTTCATATCAGGATTCAACCAACAAACCATCAATGGATTGGTAGGGAAAATCTGATGCGGAAACCATGGGGTTTTCCCTCGACCAACCCAGTGACCCAAATTTTTGTTACACAGCCTCGATGGATTCCATATGTGCACATCCCCTACGAAATCCATGGGTTTCTGGGTGGTGTTTGGTTATCTGTTTGGTGGTTTGGAACCATGGAATTTTATGACTTTGCATATATTGGGAATTTCATACTCCCAACTGACGAACTCATATTTTTCAGATGGGTTCAAACCACCAACCAGATTACTTGGGGAAGGGATTACATGATAAATGATGGTTTGTTTGTGATCATTACCATTTCATGGGGATGTAATGGTGACATAATGGGATGTACCCTCTGGTAAATAATGTAGCTATTGAAAATGTGAATTTATGGTTGATTTACCTACAAAAAATGGTGATTTTCCATGGGTATGTGAATTTACCAGAAGGCAACTAGAATAGAATCATGTAATATGATCGGTAACCCTGGTGGTTTCTTTGGGATAATTATCATAATGGTCTGATTATATGCAGATGGTAACCAGATACCATATCATATAACCAGACGGTGGTTATGAATATAGGACCCCGCAATATCTTTCCCCAAAGCCATCATCCCAGACCTTTTCAGGTGAATTGAGCCATTGAAAGTTATGTTGTTGGTTAGAATCAACGTTTGTACCACCTGGCTTCATAAGGATATTCATTTCTATAGCTAGTGAATATACTGGGACAATGGTATGTTCTTGGCACCAAAAAGGGAAGTGAGGTCAAGCTCTTTGCCCTATCTGAACTACCACATGTCAGTGCATATGTTCGCATCTCTATATCATATATGATTTGCACAAATATGTCTAAGCACAACAAAAGATGTACATATGTATATATATATGTGTGTGTATATATTCTAGATTCATTGATTACTACTCTACGAAAAACAACAATAAGAAAAGAAGAGTTAAAAAGACATTCCGGAGTATCTCATTATTACTATATATATATACATATGTACATAGAAATATTTACATATATATATATATACGTTATGTATATATACATATGTATGATCACAGAACTTTATCTATCTATATATATATAGAGATTAACTTTTCTGTAAAAGTGTATCTTTTCTTTACATATATATACCATTATATATGTATATTGGATATATGTTCTGTTGATATCATCCCGCAGGATCCCCCGGATCGCTCTCTGATGACCCATCGCGACTTCATTGCCTCGCGGGAGCGACGAAACGCCCAGGACTCCCCGGGGTGAGGAACCCATGGATGGTATGGGAAAACCATGGGAAAATCATAGGAAACCATAGGAAAATCATAGGAAAAATGTTGTAAAAATTGTGATTTCATGGGAAACCCAGTGGGAAACTAGCTAGAAACATGGGATATCATATGATCTGGTGATTTAAGGGTGATTTATATAATTGGGTTTTATCTTCTATCTATCAATCCATCCATCCATCCATCCATCCATCCACCTACCGGGCTACCTTTGTACCATCTATCGGTTTATCGACCTAACACTCGATCGGTCTATCGATGTGTCGATTTATCAGACGTTCTCTCTATCTATGTCCATGTAATCTATCTGTTCTAACCTTGCTTAGTTTAGTCCGGTTGCATCCAGTTTGATGTAATCTAGTCTTCTCACCCCTATGGAACATTAACTTAAGCTAATCTAATCCAACCCAATCTAATCTAATCCAATCTATCTGATCTAATTTAGTCTATTTAAACCTATCCAATCTATCTGCCTTTCTCTTTTCATCTAACCTTAATCTAATGGACCCTATGCTACTCTAACCTAATCTAGTCAAACTTAATCTAATCTAAGAAATCTAACTGTTAAACCTGTTCTATTCATGTTCTACTCTTCTCGTATTGTATCGTGGTTCTTTGCCCAGGAGAACCGTGAACGCTTCGGCGAGTTCCTGGCGAAATCCCGGGATTTTACCCGTTTGCCGCGCAGGTGGGATGAAAACCAGTTGGGTTCCCAAAATTGCTGGGTGAAAAAACATCATCAGCCATAATAATCGACTTCTTAGCCAGTGAGTCAATAATAATAGTAATCATCATCATCATCATCATCACCACCATCATCATCATCATCATCATCATCATCCCTTGATCTATGGCAAGAAATGACTGGTACAAAAAGTGGGAAGGTCATGACTGGGATCATCTATAAATGGGGTTTTATGCTTCGAAATCATCTAGAAATCGGTTTTCAGCCGGCATCATTGTCTGATCTATGGTTTGAAATGGTGATTTTATGAAGTGAAGAATTCCGACATTTCTATTGCTGTCCGAAAGTTGGTCACGATGTTGGTTTGATGGCTTGAAGCAACAGAAATGGAAGTATAAACCAACAATGATGGGGATATAATGGAGTTTGATGTTCAGGTGTGGCTGAACTGAAAAGGATGCTTTACCTCAAGATCTGACCACGTTTAGAGACAAAATGGCGTGTTCAACCAATGCATCTCCGGGTTGCCTATTTTCAGACAATCCCAGTTGGATGTACGTCCTATGAATGGTAAGTACTATACGGAAAATGTGGTTTGATAGTGGTGCGTACCATATATGGAATTTGATTCTAAAGTCTCGCGGTTTAAATGCAGTCATTGGGATGACCAAGTAGCAGTAGCAACCACATTACTGTACGTACTTGGGGGTGCACCCAGTTAGCATGTGAGTAACAATCATACAACAACCCCCACTATTAACTAGTTATAGTCTATATCCCAATAAGTGAGTAACAACCATATAGCCAGCTATAAACAACCCAGTAACATCCCCACTTCTGTGTGGATTGTCCCCTATGGGTTAACCACGGATCGCCAAGGAGGAGAATCCAGCTTCTGGAAAGCCCCTCGCCACGTTGAGATGGCGGGTTGGTCCAAATATGAACCCAAAAATGCTGGATGGATAGCCAGAGACACCTAGATTTTTCCACCGTTTTGAGAGGTCAATTTAGGATTTACCTCAAAAACTCACTGTTTTTTGAAGGGGATCAACCGGCAAATAGATTTTGGGATGCCCCACTTTTGGAGAAACAGATGCTTGTATATTGTTTTCAGTAGCAACAGCAACAGTCTTCAGGTAGCGGCAGAACACCACTTGCAAGCTGAGAGACCGCAGTGCCACGTTTTTTTTGGTATGATGATTTCTTGATTGTTGCAACCACGATTTGCTGCATTTATTATCAGTTGCCTCATCCGTTTGGTTCTGCATTTTGCAGAAGAAATGACACGTGATTTAGCTGGCGAAATCGCCAGTTTGTACCCATTTGGGTATCTCTGAAGATTGGATATATATATATATATATATATATAATTATATATATATGTATATGGTTGGTGGTTTGGAACATGTTTCCCATATATTGGGAATAATAATCCCAACTGACTAATATGTTTCAGAGGGGTTGAAACCACCAACCAGATATATATATATATCCTTCAAGTGGTAAATGATAAAATTTCGGTAGACCATCAAGTTTTGGTGTGCCATACGACGACCAGGTTTGGAAAAGGATGAGGCTGGTGATCTCATGATTGCGGCGATTATGTGCTCTTAATGAAGCATTGGTTTTGGTTGCTTAAAGTGAATGATTTTGTGTATTACCCTAGAGCTTTCATGTTTAGATAGATGTGGAACACCCATATTTTTCCTGGAAAATGATCTGCAAATTGTGGAGTTGTCCACATCTATGTAAACGTTTACTGGGGAGTAGTCACGCACCCCGCAGAAAACCCATGATTTTGCACAACGGACCCGTTTGTCATTCTGCGTTCCGATTGTCCCCGGGTGCGAATGACGAAAAGCGTCGATGGATCCCAATCAGCGAGTTATGGGAAATATTCTTCACCGTTGATCATCAAGAACTCGCCTCTGGTAAACATACAAAAAGCTATAGAAAATCACCATTTTGAATAGGTAATTAATTCAACAAACTAAATGTGGTATTTTCAATAGCTATGTAACAAATTACCAGAGGTATGTTTTTCTGGAGTAAAGATGAATGGGAGAAGAACATAATGTCTCTAGGATCAAAATGTTATTGAATATCCCGTAATTGACACTCATTACGAATATATCCGAATCAAGAATATCAAATCAGTTTGCCAATTACCATTAATTATTACAAGAACAGAGTTTCCCATTCTTATTCCCAATACATGGCCTAAAAATATTCCCTTAAGATTGCTGGTTTGTAATTCGTTTTCCCAGTACCAGCTGTGATAAACAAAACGGAATACTGATCATGACCAGTAGTAATGACTGATTGAATGGTACCCTTTGCAATAGTCGTTTTAATTCTTCGGGAAACTAACTTCGATTATTAGAATCCCTAATATTTCTAAGACAATGATCCATTATTCCATTTCCCATGTTGTAAGAACAAGTGGCTGAACTACTATCACTAAAATCCAATTTGATCCAATTTAAATGATAGTAATTCAATTACTTTTATTGTAGTACACCATCTCTGTTATGGTATCTAATTTCGATTCTTAATCAGATAACCATAGTAATAACTTTAAATGGAAATCCCAGTAATGTCTCCACTGTTGAATGAATTATCCCACGAATAACTGAATATCCTAATTGTTGTCATGATTACTAATTTTAATATACATAATGATGTTTGTATATCCTATTTGCAATTTTGATATTGCAGTGTAATCCAGTTATCAATGAGAGATATCCCATTAATATACGTACATATATGTGTATATATATACATATGTCCATTATGGTCATGGATTAAATCCCATTAAACCACCATTAAACCACTATAACTCACCATAGATCCCATCAAATCACCATTAAATCCAAAAAATATGGATCATATCCCATTAATATTCCATGAAGTCCCATGAATGTCCATTACATAGGTTCCATATCCATATCACCATCACCATCTGGGTAAATTATAACGACCTCACTGGTCTCCCTCACTGGAAATCATGGTTTTTATAGGGAAATCATCCCCAAATGGCCCAACAATTCAGGTTAGTGAAATATTATAATTTACCCAGATATAGTAATTATACATTGAAAATGGGAATAGAATTGGATGCAATGGGAGATATTGGCAATACTATATTCCATTAAGTCCCATGAATGTCCATTGGTTTCATATCCCATTAATATCACCATGAAATCACCATGAAATCACCATTGCAGATCTCTTCCTGGCCTGGAACCGACTCCTTTCGACGCCAAGAACTGCGGCCCATGCGCCACGCCCGGGACGCCGAAGACCGGACGAATGACGAGATGCCAATGGTTTCATCGTGCAAAATGGTGACTTCACCTGGAAAAAAAATGCTGATTTATATGGATGATATATGGATTATATATAATATATGGCTGAAAAATGCGGACAAGAAAATAGATGAAATATCTGAAAGTTCATTTTGTTGTCATCTTAGCTAAGTGGATATGGATGTACCGACGCCGAGGTCAACGTGCAGCGCGCACGCTGTGAATGGACGATTCGGCGGCCTGGGGAGCTCAGAAGCGGAGAAACCAATGGGTGGAAGAAAAAATGGTGGTTTATTAATGGTGGGATTATCATAGCTAAACCATAGGAAAATGGTGATTTAATGAGGGTTTATGGTGGTTTAATGAAATTTAATAGGATATTACCCTCTGGAAAACTAACATAACCATGGCAAATCACCATTTGTAATGGGTAAATCAACGAACTAAATGGCAATTTTCAATAGCTATGTTAGTTTACCAGAGGGTATATCCAAATATATTGGATTTAATGGCGGTTTAATGGGATTTAAGGGTGATTTAATGGGATTGATGGTGAGTTATAGTGGTTTAACATGGTTTAATGGTGGTTTAGTATGAATTAATGAGGGGTTGCTGAAACGGATGAAGGGATTTTTGGAGACTGCCAAATTCCCTGTTGTTTCATGATTAGTTCGTGGGGATGTTTTGTGGATGTAACTGAGATGGTTGGTTGATGATTACCCTCTGGTAAACGAATATAAATATGGAAAATCACCATGTTTAATAGGTAAATCAACGAACTAAATGGGCAATTTTCAATAGTTATGTTAGTTTACCAGAGGGTATATCCAAATATATTGGATTTAATGGCGGTTTAATGGGATTTAATGGTGATTTAATGGGATTTATGGTGAGCTATAGTGGTTTAACATGGTTTAATAGTGGGATCATCACAACCCATTCGGGGAATTCCATGAAATAGAGAGACGACAGAGGGTAACCCTGCGGTTGGGTTTGAGCCCAAAAAAATCTGATGTCTATCATAACTGGTTAATGATGGTGAATAATAGTGGTTAATGATGGTTAAAAATGGATTATACACCAATAATAGTGGTTAATGATGGTTAATGGTTAATAATCACTGGTTGGTGGTGACTGGAACCATGGAATTTTATGACTTTCCATACATTGGGAATGCCATCATCCCAACTGACGAACTCATATTTTTCAGAGGGGTTCAAACCACCAACCAGATAATTTTCACATTGAAAAAAAGACATCAAAGCTTTCTGGGGCATACCCCGTTTTCCGACAACAACATCAGGGATTAACCAACAACGTGAGGTAAGTCTTAAGCACGAAAATATGGGTCAACTGATTTGGGAACAACGTTAGCTGTGGGTCCATACATATGTTGGCTCCCGAGATTCCGTCCACTCGTTAAACTAATCGTGTTCCTCTTAAAGATAAGCATTTTCAGGATATGTATATGTATATACATCATATAAATACATATATATATATATAATTATATTTATATGTGTGTATATATACACAGACAAGCCCCCGTTGGGTGTGTCCCCAGAATCGGGGTCCCCCCAAATTGTGGCCAAAGGATTTTCTAAACCCAATGGTTGATCAGCCTGCCCCACCCTGCTTCAGCGCGACTGTGAACTAAGCCATTTCGGAATTTGATGGTTAACTGTTGATATATGGCAAATATGGGTTGTGAAATAATGGTATACATTGGTATACTAGTATATGATATGATATACATATATCTTCTTCAAGCAGTATTTCGGTGATATGGCTGAGGACTCCACAGCAAATCTCCGCTCCGAAGGATGAGACGAGTTCAGCAGGCAAGCTCGTGGTGGGGTGTCACGATTTTAGTTCATGACATCATCTTGAATCAGAGTTGATCTGGTTGGTGGTTTCAAACATGTGTTATTTTCCATAATACATGGGATGTCTTTCATATTTTTCAAGATGGTTATTGCACCACCAACCAGTGATGTATGTTAAATTATTCCGTTGATATGATCAATGTTTTTACCATCTGGTTATTTAACATAGCAATGGAAAATCACAATGTTTTTAATAGGTAAACCTCTATTTCTATGGGCCATCTATACCATGGCTATGTTAGTCATAACCAAAGGGTATCAATGTATAATGTAGCCATCTATTTTGAACAACTTGGATCAGCCCTCAGCTATACTGTATTGTTACTGTGCCATTTGTTGGCTCAAAAGCCAGGATTTCAATATGTTTCAAACTGACCCAGCAACGTAGCTTGTTTCAAACATGATACCAGTATGTATGTTATGTGTTCGAACTTGCAAAACCAATTTTAGCAGGGACAGAGGCCGCCTTGCAATCTTTGAAAGAAACTGATCTTACAACTAGAACAAAAAACAAATCATGAGTTGTGTATTTGATATCACCATATATCTCACCATATATTTTGATGATTAAGACGTTTAAAAGGATCATGGTTGAAACATTTCATTCACCACTGCCTCGTCTGCGCGCCACTGATCGTCTGCTGGTGCCATGCAGGTCCGATTCGTCCCCCAGAAGTGGAGATGCTAATGTGATGTCCTCAGGGCTCGGGTGTCAGAAAAAATGGTGGTTTAATATGGTGAATCACAGGTGTTTAATCAGCAAAATGATGGTTTAGTATGGTTTAATGGGGTCATAATGTGATTTAATGGAGATTTTCTGACGAACACTGTTATTTAATGGATGTTGAACCGCAGGATGAAGGTATGTCACCATCAAACTATGGAGATATGAGTAGATATAACTTTAAAATGATGCTTGGTTGATGATTAGTTTGGGGGTTATGAAAAATACCCCTATAATTATTGGGGATTTGCATAATCCAAGAATACAGAATCTTCATGAACCAATGGGTTTCAAGGTTCGAAAATCGGAGATGGAAAGCCCCCGAAGTCAAAAAACAACGACGGTTTGAATGGGAGACGCAGCGACTAAGGATTTGACCGGTTCAACGGGGATTTCCTTGGGGGCTTAATGGGAATATCATGGGATGCCATGTTGTGACACGGAAGTTTTCAACGCTGCAAAGATGTGCAAAATGATGGGTTTGGGGTTTTTTGGGACCTCTCATTCCATATCCTCTCGTGTCGCTCTTTTGTTCAGGAGGGAGATACACTCTGGTAAACTAACATAGCTATGGAAAATCACCATCTGCAATAGGTAAATCATCTATAAATGGTACATTTTCCATAGCTATGTTAGATTACCGGAGGGTACACCATGTCAGGTTTCAGCCCATCCCAGCCCCATCTCCCGCCGCCAGTTCCTGTGGTCCTGGGGAGATCTTTCCAGAGAACGTCAATGCTTTGAAAAAAGCAGTGCCTCAGCTGAGACGGAGCATCCCAAGAAGGGCGAAAAAAAATTGCCTGATTGTATTAGTTATGTAAGTTATGTGTATTATATATATGATATATGTATGTATATATATATAGGGTGAAGGCTGAGGGTTCCCCGGAAGCCAATTGCATTTTATTCGTATGGATATGGAAATTGTTGTTTTTACACTGTATTTTACATATGATATCATACAGCTCAGGGTTAAAAAGAGTTGAATGGATGAGGTCGTCTTTCAAAGTCGCTATTTTTTGAAACGCGACAAACTCCAGTGACGTTGGATCACTTTGCACGTCACGGCCGTGGCTCATCCCCAGGAATTTCTGGGGATGAATTCAGTAGGGGCAACGTACAGTTGGAATTCAACCCACTTACATCTAGAATAGAAGTTTAACCAAAGAAACCTTTGAATCCCATATAAATGCCATATAAAATGTCCATATGAATCCCATATAAATCCCCTGTAAATCCCATGTTCTCACTGCTTCTGGATTCCTGTAGGTGAGAATATTGGGTAAACCAGAAGCACCTGAGAGGCGGCAAATGACTCAAAAAACGGCGGGTCAGTAACAAACAATGGTGAATGTGGGGAACTAATTTGGAATATGTCATTTCCACATATCATATATATATATATGTATATGTGTATATATCTATATACATATATTCCAGTTCATGGATATTTATGGAAAAAATGAAATATGCGATGGGTTTTCTCCCTGAGGATGTTCGCCAACGATTTTGGAGTATAGTGGCATACAGAGATAAACCAGCAACATGGGGGTACTGTATATAAGTTTATCCAAAACGTGGAGGATCTCGAAGTTATGGCAATTTTTGAGAGAGAAACCGTTGGATTTTAGGGTACCATCAAGGAGCAGCGGCCCTGTGGAGGCCTCCCAGTGAAAGCTGGTGGGTGCAAAAGAGAAGCAAAGAAGAGGAGGATTGTGGACCAAAAAAAATAGCCTGCTGTTACAGTCAAAAAATGTGTCCGAAGTCACATGGTCTTGCAATTCTTTGCATCTTTTTAAATATGTTTAAAACTTTTTCCCAAGAAAACATGTGCCACACATCCCAAAACTGGTGCAGGCCCTTAAAAGCAAGAAGGTGACAGCGTTGATCGAGGACGGATGCCTTATAGTCCACCAGACGCCACGCTGGTGTAGAGCTAGGCGAAGTGTTTGAACTAGCCATGGAGGGTGGAAATGCTAGGAAACTCATCAAACTGCAAGAATTTTCGCCATGTGACGGATTTTTGGAGTGTAGAAAGTGGCAAACGCGTTGCACTCAGACAATGCAGACAGGACATGTAGACATCGATTTTGACCCATTATTAACCATTATTAACCATTATTATTGCGCTACACCCATCCATCCATGTCATGCCACAGGAGCTGGGTCAAATGGTCGCATCAACTTTTCTGGACGAGGCGCCAAGCGCCAGGTCTTTGCTGGGATGCCGACGAAGTCAACCGGAGATAGCCATGTCATCTATTCATTGCTTTGGGGAGATCTACGGTTGAAACATCAATATATAGAGTCTAGAGCTATATATATATACATATATATATACATATATATATATATATGATATATATGTATATATGTATATTCTGCATTGTTAGTTTCAAAAAAAGTCTATGTTTTCGGATGGATCTTTGCTTTCCATGTTTCGTAGATCCATGGAGAACTCTACAGTGGAAGCCCCCCTTTTCCCCTTTTCGCCAGGATGATGCCACGCACTTGGCGCATTTGGGGCGGGCATTGGAGGCTCCTAACCGGGGTTCCGGGGTTGGGTCCAAGGTAAAAATATGGAGATGTTTATGGTGATTGATGGGGATTCACCTTGATTCAAGCAACAAGAATGGTGGAACAGGTCAAATCGAGGTTTACTCCATTTTATGGTGACTCATGAGAAGATTGAAGCAACAAAAAATATGGGAAATGTGATACACCTACCGGTAATTTGAGCGATGGAAAATCATCCGTTTTAATCTGCTGTTGGTAAAGCAGAAATGGACCATGTTCCGTCCAGACGTTAGATGGTTTCAATTGAACCCATGTTTGGTACACAAAAACCGGTGACGCCTTCCCATTCAGATTGATGTGCGCGATTTCTGTTGAGATTGAGCACTGCCAAGCTTCAACTCGTAGTAGATATATGTATATAGTCATCCCAGCAAAGATAGAGAAATAAATCCCCCCTTAAAATCGTGAAGCTTCACTTTTCGATCAGGGCTCGCCATAGGGTTCCAGGTATCTCTACGTTTGCACTGCATTGGTAACTTTTAATGGGAAAACCTATGGGTTTGGGGTACCCATTTTTTAAAAATCCATAACTTATATCTGATACAATTTCTATTTGATATGTTCTGATATGTGATGCGTATATATTAATATCCCATTTAACCACCAGTTGAACTGGCCATTATAACTATACCATTTATCCCATCATAACTATACCATTACAACTGAAATGGTGATAAATGTTCTTATTTATCTCACATATTATACATATGTACATATGTATATATGATGCTATATATTTATTTATATGCCATAAAATCCCACCATTTGATGGTGAAAAACCAGCATTTTCATCCGGGCAAGACATGACGATGACGCAGGAGCATTGCTACAAACTACGCCTGAAGCAGCTCATCCCTGTCGGGATGCCCAGTTGGGACGTGTCGAAAAATCCACCGTAATGTGCTGTGTAATATATATGATTAATAATGCTTAATATATATGGTTAATAATATTAGTTTATAATCATGGTTCATAATGTTAGTTCATATATATATATATTAATGTGGTTAAAACAATAATTAGCAAATAATAATAATGTGGTTGGAACAATAATATTTTCATAATGTATATGTAGTATATATTCATAGTTCATATTAATGCTAATAATAATGGAATTTAATACTGGTTAATAGTGGTTAATAGTGGTTAATAGTGGTATAATGTGGTTAAAACAATAGTCGTATAATGTGATTAGTATATATATATATAGAAAATTAACATAGACCCTGAAACTAGCCAATTTTGAGTGGAAACTAATCTTCCAACCCCTATCTGCTAGGGTCTATGTTAATTTACTGGAGGGTATATAGATATATTACACTCTGGTTGTTTAACATAGCCATGGAAAATAAGCCATTTATAGATGATAATATATTTATCACAATGGTATATGATATATATATATATACGGATGGGTGGAGTTCAGCAACCTTTGGAGGTGTATCTTGTGCAATACAATGACGCATGCACATTGCCATTGCCATGTGTAGATTAAGACTATTTGATATATTATAATAAACTATATACTGATTGGTGGTTTGGAACATGAATTTTGTGACTTTCCATATATCGGGAATTTCATCATCCTAACTGACTCATATTTTTCAGAGGGGTTGAAACCACCAACCAGTATATATATATATATTAATATGTGGTTAAAACAACAATACACCATCCCCAAGTCATCACCATAAATGGATGGTATAAATACCATTCCCAGTCATAGCTGGTTTATGGCATTCTTTTAACCACATGATTGAGTTGATGATATGTATTCCACATTATGCACTATAAGTAATCTACCTATCTATCGACCTACCTACGTAATCCATCCATCTCTGTGTCGTTTGTTCGTTCTATCAGTGAAACATCTGGAAGCCGTGTTTAGATATCTATATCAATGGATTGGTTGAAGGGAAAATCTTAACCGGAAACCATGGTTTTTACCATCAAATATAAGGCTTTCCGGTTTCAATTTTCCCATCATCCAATTCTATGAATATATAATCAAACAAATCAGTGAAGCCATATCTTTCATTTCTAACATATTTGATTTGATAGATCTGGCTAAAAAGTATTTCTGATGGTTATTAACCGTAGCTATGGAGATTCACCATTGTTGATTTCGGTCAATCATCATAAATCATTTATAGATGGGCCATGTTCCATACCGAACTGTTAAATGGCCGGAGGGTATAGCATCATGTATCCCACTATATACCATAAAATCCCACTAAATTCCCATTAAATTCCCATTGAACCCCCACAAAATTCCCATGAAATTCTCATTAAAGACCCTGAATTCCCATTAAATTCCCATGAAACCCCATGAAACCCCATTAAACCCCATTAAACCCCATTAAACCCCATTGAACCCCATCAAACAACCCGAGGAAAAACAGGTCTGACGAATCTCCGTCGCTGAAAGATCTGAAAGCCCAAGGCCTTACTGCTGCTGAGTCGCGCCTGGAAGATCCTGAAGGCCGGTACCCCCATGGATTGGAAACCTCCATATCCATATCTATATCTATGTCTATATCCATATATATATATTCCTCAATATATATATATATAGATAGATAGATAGATATAGATATAGATATAGATATGGATATGGATATGGATATGGATATGGATGTATAGTGTTTTTTGTGTTATATATATATATATTCTCCTCTGTCACTTGGTGTGTGTATACCATTTATTTCTGTTGCCATTGTTCCGATGGTCCGAAGTTTCAGCGGTTTCAGCAGGCTGAGGCAGAGCCAGCTGTGGAGCATACCCTCATTGTGAGGGAACACTGGCGACGGATGAGCAAGGAGAACTGGGGGGAATTTTTCTATGGATGATGATATGTTCCTGGTATGATATAGAAACATCCCCACAAAACCCCATAGATCTCGAATTTTCATGATATTTTGATGGTACGTTCACGGTATGTTGATGGGATTTTTGGGGGGATGTTCACCAAAACATGGGAATGTTTATGAGGTGTTTACCAAGACACGGGGGTGATCAAACATTAAGGCATTAAGTGGTGGAGACCATGTGTTCATTGAATCCCTGTCTCAAATGGGCCCAAAAGATAAGATTACCCTCTGGTGAACTAACATAGCAATGGAAAATGGCTATTTATAGTGGATTTTCCCATTAAAAATTGTGATTTTCCATTGCTATGTTAGTTCACCAGAGGGTAAGAGAAGTGTGAAAATCAAGGTTCGGCCAAATATTGAAGATACATCCCATTGAACACCAAGTGTTATTATTACCCTCTGGTTATTTGTTACATAGCCATGGTATAGATGGCCCATTGAAATAGATGGTTTACCTATTAATAGCATGGTGATTTTCCATGGCTATCTTAAATAACCAGATGGTATCACCATGATAATGATGATGCATTACAAATGGCAAAGATCATGATGAGAATCCATCGATGAGCACAATAATTGGCGATAATAACGCTGATAGAAATCGCAATGATAGTCCCAGTAATGCCTTTGATTTAACAAAACTGTACTAATGTTTATAACACTAATGATGCTATTCCTTAGTAATGATTACCATCATAAATATACACTGCAGTCTCACTACAGTGATGATTCTATCCAATGATGAAATCACTATCCTCATGATCGCTGCCGCAAAGCTTCAATCCTTAGTTCGTCCATATCTTTTCCTGTGACGCGATGAGTGTCGGAAGCGCTGTGCTGGTCACGGTGGACATCAAAGCGGACCGGATCGATGACTTCCTCAAGGTGCGCTCTGCTAGGTTTTCACATCAAATTTGACCAGATCCCATCATCCACATGCGACCTGCCATCCGTCTACGAAAAAAAAGGGCTGGTTTTACCTCCTTGAGGCGTCCTTTTCTTAATGTATAGATTGTATAGACTTGTGTTGTTTCTTTCGGGCGCAGTTTACAACCTGACATACCACGGTAGCGCATTTTCGGCGTTTTCAACCCCCCCACGAACCAGGAATGATGACTGGAAATGACTTGCCATCCCCTGCTTTGAGTATTGAGTTTACTGGAAATGGATGATTGAAATCACACCTGACAGACCATTTTTTGTTTCTCACAACCCCCGAAATCATGGCTTTATGACTGGATTTGCCACATTTCTTGGATGAGCATCCCAGACATCAAGTAGTTTGTAGCCTTGGTTTCGTTGAAAATTGGACTTTCACCCATTCATCCTGTTTACAAAGAGGATGTTCTGGCTCAAAGTAGGGTAAGTAGATTTTCATGAAAATAATAGGGGACGATGGTGATAATCATTACTGCAAAATCCTCCTTCAAAAGATAGGATTACAAATAGGGGATGTTTCATGATTTCTTCCACGAATAGGAGATTTCGAGCTCTATGTTATTGAAATTCATCCGACAAAAAATAGGCTATATTTGCGCTAACCGTTTGTGTAATATACAGTATGTGGTTCTGAATAATTCCACTATGATAATTGTTATTTCCACAATAATCTACCGGTTAATAGTCAGTTATCCCAAAAACTGGAATTTTACAATAGACCCGACCATATCATAATCATAATTTATATGATTTCTGGATTTAAGCTATTGTTATATTTTAGGACGAAATATATTTATACTTTATGATTATCCATCAACCAATAGTATACTATATTAACAGTTAATATAATAAGCATCTTTTTAATAAGCATCTAGTTATATTAACAGTTAATGTATACTAATAATTCACTATAATAACAAGCATCAAAAAAACACAAAAATCCCGCTGTTTGAGGCCATGGAGCAAGATGCCATGGGTTCCAGAGATAAGGCGATTGACCCGGGCTGTTTGAGGTTCGACCTCCTGAGGGATCGAGACCTTTGGTGATGGTGAGATGTAGCAGTTCACCAAAATTTATGGATAAATTGATGGATAACCTCACTGGAATCATGGTTTTTATAGAGGAATCATCCCAAAAAATGGCCCAACATTTCAGGTGAGTGAATTAATTATTATAATTTACCCAGATTGATGGATAACCCACAATAAACGGAGAATTCATGGATAATTGAGGGATTCATGGAACATCTGATGTTGTACACTCCAGTAAACCAACATAGCTATGGTATAGATCGCCCATTTAGTTCGATGATTTACCTATTGAGAATGGTGATGTTCCATGGCTACTGTTAGTTTACCCAAGGGTACTTGGATATACTGGAAGATAATGGGATGTAATCATAGGATAATGGGATATGCTACTAGGATAATGGGATATGCTACTAGGATAATAGGATATGGCCGATGAAACCCATTTCATGAGACTGCCAGTTCCGTGGAGAAAATAACATCTCCCTGGACACTCGTTCAGTGCCAAGGACAATCCCAATCGCTTTGTCTTTTATGAAGCTTACACCGACGATGACGCGGTAGCTCATCACAAGACCACCGCCCACTACAAGGCGCTGGTGGCATGTACAATGCTGCTGGTCAAGAACCAGACAAATGTGATATACTTGGAGGATCATCCCACTTATTAACTGGTTAATTAACAAGCATATGTATGTATAACCCAGTTACCCTCTGGTAGACTAACATAGCTATTGAAAATGGCCATTTATAGTGGATTTACCCATGAAAAATTGTGATTTTCCATAGTTTTTTGTATGTTTACCAGAGGATACATATTGGATAAGCCTATACTAAGGGGGACTTACGATCACCAGGGTTTTTTTCCACCATCCCATGAACCATACGACTGTGGGTTTCGCGTAATTTCATCATCCCAGTCATAGGGGTATAGTCAATGACAAAGCCACACAAAAGGGAGATTTTACCACAGAAAATCATAGGTTGAATCATAGCAGATCATCATTTCTATTGTCTATTGCTATACCTCTATTATTTTAAATCATCCCAGCCAGAAAAAAATTACCACAGAAAAATCGCATCTCGCATCTCCGCTGGGTATATATTTGTCTTGACCTCGTTGGTACCATGATCCTGACCTACGGTATAGTCCATGTGGTTTCTTTTTTGCGTTTCAGCAATGGATCATGGACTGATCTTGTGTTTTTTTGCCCGTTGGTGATTGTGTTGGTTGTGCTGTTCCAACATCACCAAGATCATCCAAGATCCAGTTCTACCTTTGATCCCCCGTTTGATATTGCACCATTTGTGATTGGTGTGAAGGGTCTAGGTTTCCCGGAAGAATAAATTACATCTTCAAGCAGTAGAATAGCCCAAAAAGATAGAAAAGTACTTTGCCACTATTTCAATGGGGTCATCTGCAGGCATGGGCAGACTTCAAAGCAAGTGGCGGAGTGGAGAAGCAATCTGTGGAAGCGTGGCAAAGCCTGGGTCGGGGCCAATCATTTGGTTTTGGCAATGGAGCGGGGATCTGGGTGTGTCTTAAAATGGGAAGTCCCCAAGTTACCATGGTTGTTTCAATAGTAAACCTGCATTTTTGGTAAGAATATCATATGGAGGTTATGATATGTTATGATGTATCGCCAACTTCATCTGAATTCTGTTGTGCCTGAAAATTGTTTATATACCCCTAGTTATGGCAATGTTAATCGGGGAAATTATGATAAACCGGTGGATGGAATGGATACCCTATTCTGAGAGAAACTCATACATGTGTTTGTTTGATAAATATGTTTAATAGTAAAATGGTTGATATATAATTGATAGATATATAATTGATAGATATAATTTATTGATAGATATAATAGAGACAATAATGTTGATAGAAATAAATATGTTAATTTAATTGATAGAAATATCAACCTTATTGTCTATTATTATCTCGTTGTCCAGTTTGGGTTTCTTTCACGGACCTTTCAAAATGAGATTATAATAAAACCATGATTTTTGTGCACTTGATTTGGGCATATAAAACCATGTGGTTTTTATAATATTTGATTATAAGACCTTTCAATGTAAATACCATATCCAAAATTCCTCATATATATATGATATCATGTATCCCATAAATTATTTCCTCATATGACTCATATATAGATATTTTTGGATATATACCATCTGGTTATTTAACATAGCCATGGAAAATCACCATGCTATTAATAGGTAAACCATCTATTTCAATGGGCCATCTATACCATGGCTATGTTGAATAACCAGAGAGTTACTATAAAGATCTCCCATCCACCAACCAGTGATTATTAACCATTAACCATCATTAACCACTATTATTGGTATATAATCCCATTATAAAGATGATTATCCCATATAATAACCACCAACCAGATGGTTTTACTATAGTTATATCTATCATAAACCATAGAATTCAGCACAACCCTAGGCTGCTGAAAAAAGGGAGGGTACCATAAAAAAGTATCAAATCATGACTATTGGGGGAATACCCACTAATTAATAAACCATGGTTTATCAATCCGGGGTTGACATTATACCATTAGTAAACCATGAATATTCCATTAACCATTGTATAAACCATTAATATTCCATTATACGATTAGTATACCATTAGTATTAACCATAGTTATACTATATCCCCATCATATCTCCCCATCCATCCATCCCAGGAGAAGGCCGAGAGCGCCTCCTTACCTCCTTGGGCCTTCCAAACCGAAGCCACTGGCAGCTCCACCAGCACCATGACAAAACGGCCGAAATTCAGGGAATCCCCGAAGTAAACCATGGGAAAATCATCGGAAAATACCAGAAGAGATGGGAAATTGAATGGAAATTGCCTTGAAATGATGATTTTGAGCTGGGAACACCATAGGAAATATATAGGAAAATGGAGGTGTCAGTGGGAAAAGCGTCGGAAATTCACAGGAAAAATCTGGGAAGTTGGCTATAGATTATGGTTTTGAGCTGGGAAATACCAGCTCTAAATGATGGCAACAGAAAATTCAGTGGACAGATCGGTGCCAGGCGCTACGGTGCTGGTGACGGTGGACATCAAGGTGCGGCTTCGTGAAAAAGCCATCGAACTCCCAACCCCTAGCAGCCCCACTCAGCGAAGCCGGAGCCGGAGGCAGATCAAGTGGAGAATTTCCTGAAAGTCATGGAAGCAGATGCCAGCAACTCCAGAAATAAGGACCACTGCGATGTTTGCGTGCGAAAGTATCAATAAAATAATCCCTTAAAAAAAACGGTGACTCAAAAAGGGAAGTAGGGATAGATCAAAAGTGTTGTAAACCCCAAAAAAAATGGAACCCCCCAAAAAATTGGATGGCTTACCGTTCAATGTGCCCCATTTTGTGGGGTCCGACTGGGGCAGTTGAATCCTTTAATGTGTTGCCAATGGAAAATCACCAGCCAGCAAAATGGTATTTTTGTGTTGTCTACCAAAGATTGACCATTCTACCTCAACTGGTTGGTGGTTTGGAACATGAACTTTATTTGTCCATATATTGGGAATGTCATCATCCCAACTGACTTTCACTCCATGATTTTTCAGAGGTGTAGGTATACCACCAGCCAGTCAAGCTATTGAAAATGGCCACTTATAGCTGATTTACCCATTAAAAGCGGTGGTTTTCCACTTCGCGAACTGGTAAAACCGGCCGGGTTCATTCCCCTCCAGTCACTTCGATGGCAGAAATTCCCCATGAGATTCCCATAAAATAACTGGTACCACCATGATTTGTTGATGAAACCAGGAGATAAAGCCAGGAAAAACCCATCCAAAACCTGGTATATTACTGGTATCACTATCAAAACCCGTTCTTTTTCTCGATGAAAACCAGGAGATCGAGCCTGGCTGTTTGCGCTTTGATTTGTTGAAGGATCGAGAGAAGCCAAACAGGCGGGCGCGCCAAATGGAGGTCTGCCATGCTGCAAAAAATGTGGGGTTTCATGGTGAAATTCAGACATCGAAGTTTTGCCGTGCCAATGCGGTGATAAACCCTAAACCCTCTGGAAAACATACAAAAAACTATGGGAAATCACCATGTTTAATGGGTAAATCAACGAACTAAATGGCCATTTTCAATAGCAAACTGTTAGTCATTACCAGAGGGTAGTGGTTCTTGTTTCAATGACAGATGTTGGTCATTTCTTTAGTATTGACCAACTGTCCAATTTGGGCTATCCAAGTCCTGACGTTTTGGCGCCGTGTCGTCACAGTGTGTCGCAGGTTCTTCTTCTACGAGGTCTACGAGTAGCCCAGCTGTAGCCTAAAAGCTGTTCAGGTGTTGGGTCCTAGACTTGGATATCCCAAAACCATGGTGTTGGACAACCAAACCTCTACAACCAAAATCGCTTGGATGAGTCTTCCATCGCAACTTCCCCAATGACTAATGTTGGATGATGTTTTTCATTGCTTTTCCCTATGAAAAACCGACGAGATTTGTCGCACCCAAAATGCGAGCACCAGGAACGATGAAGCCATTGCCAAGCACAAGACCACCGCGCATTACAAGGGCTGGGCCGATTTCAAGGCCGCAGGTGGCGTGGAAAATCAGGCGGTGATGAAGCTGGAAAATGTGCCCTGGCGAAATCGACACCTTGGCATTTGGGGAAAAAACATGGAAGTAAATGTTGGTTACATCATAATATCATGTTTGGGGAATGATGTGGAAATGTTTGGTAAATGTTTGGGGAATCATGTTCATCGTGGTTAGAATCCAGATGAACATGATTTTGTGGGTTTAATCTCCTCATCACTTCCCCAGATAGTCACTGCCGGGTAAAAATCCTATGGGAAAGCCCTGAATCCGACGAATCACGATGTTCCCCATGGTGAAAAATTGACATGCCTTGGGCGAACTCCAGTTTCAGGCAAGTCCATGTATCATTCATCCTAATACCAATCATCCGTCACATCATAAGAATCCAAAAATCAAAAAAAAACTCATCTGGTTCCAGGGGTTACCCTCTGGTAATTTAACAGTTTGCTATTGAAAATGGCCATAGAAATAGTGAGTTTTCCCATTAAAAATTGTGATTTTCCATATTTTTTTGGTATGTTTTCCAGAGGGTATTGTGTTGTTCCCAGCTTCGTAAATCCCCATGAAGCGCTTGAATCTTCTCATCTGCCCCAGCTTCAGGCATCCATCCCTGGAGGGTGGGCTCTACAACCCTGAGTTCAGGCTGAAAAAAAAACGGCTGGTGATCCCTGATGCGAAGATGGAGGATTTTTGACGAAATCAGCATGAAATCAGCATGAAATCAGCATATCTGATGAGGAAACTGAACCACTTAACATGACTCAACATCTCAACCTGGAGGTGTTCGACATTTTTTTCGACATTTTCAGGTACCAAACTTACGAAGAAAATGAGTCCTCCAAAAACGAACCTGGCCATGATCATCCCAGCTCTTTGGAGAAGTGGCACAAAGCCATGGAGCTCCCTGTGGGATAGACTAAGCTTCACAAGGCTTCACAATCGAGAGATATATTAAATGCTTGGTATATATATATAATAATAATCATCATAATAATAATAACAATAATGATAATAATAATATATACATGTATACGTGTATGTATATATATATATGCTCGAGATATCAGCCAGACATGCTTGAGATAATTTTGGCCAGACATGCTGAAAGATATCGAGCAACTTACCACGCCGGCGTATTAGCAGCGTGGTACTCGTACGAGGCGAAATGCGAATGGAGAGAAAAAATGGAGAGTCTTTGAAGGAAGGGAATGGCTTGGTGATTTCGAATGATGTGGTACCCTCTGGTAAACTAACATAACTATGGAAAATCACAATTTTTAATGGGAAAATCCACTATAACTGGCCATGTTCAATAGCTAAAAAATAGGCCATCCCCAACACGTGGCTTTGTTATTTGCTCTACCCCAACACGTGGATGATTTCTGGCGTTGAATCCCACATGCTCTACTTAAAATGAGGGATCCAGTCACATAAGTCACCAAGGTTTCAGAAGTCCAGGTCCAACGACTTGGGGTTTGGCGGTAACCCCCATGACTTCGGAAACCGGAAACTTCCGGAAGTTTGTTGATCTCCAGCGATCCAGAGATCGAAAAACTGGCTGGTGGTATTCCTTTTACCCTCTGGTTATCAAACATGGCTTGCTGGAAAATCCACGATATATATATATAAGTATGTCATATATATATATATATATATATACGTTTTAATTCTCCCAGCTAGAAACCTCCATTTCGTTCGGGAATGTTCAAGTGCCATGTTGACACCGGATGCTATTTGGGATGATTTCCATCTCACTTTCGCTTCAGCTCTGAAGCCAAGCTGTGCGGCGTAGGAGTTGCAGATCTCCGCAAATTTCATGGCAGAGGCAAGGCGATCAGGGAGACCAGAGGGCGCCGGGATGACCTGTTGATCTGGACCTGGTCTGGATGACAAACTGGTGAACTTATTTGAATCAACTGATGAACTTTTGATCTCAGTTGATGATCCCAAATGATGAACTGGGATCAAATTGATGACTATTTCGAAGAACATTGATCTACGAATTTAGGATAATTGGCATCTTAGACTAGATGGCCACGGATTAGGGCATGCTCCATTTTTGTTCAGATACATCCATATGTGTATGATACATATAAATATATATATATATATATATATTTGTATATATATATACATAGATTCACAGGGGTATGGCTCAAAGCTATTATTCACAATGGATTGTGGAATATATACTCGAGTCACCAATTCTTTTTTGGGGCCATAACCAACTCTGTGGAGCTTGCTGGAAAATGCTCCTATTTTGGTCGATGATTGAAAGATAGGGGATGGCACATTTTCATGAGCGGAAGGAAAATAAAGATGGGAATATCTGATTGGTGGTTTGGAATATGAATATGAAATTAAATTTTGCATTCCACCAACCAGGAATAAGTTGTTTATCTTGCACAATTCCATCATTTTTCATGTTCCATATGATTTCCATCGAGATTTTGTCCCAAAATCTTGCCATAATCGTCCGATATTTTTGTGCCACTGGCGCCATACTGAAAACCTACGAAACCCCCACCTTGTAGCATCATATGCTCAAAAAATCACAGCAGTGTTCAAAAACCCTTTTTGTCGTTCTTTTCAAAAAGGTTGGTTCCTAGGATTTCCCTAGTGGAGTATACTCTCCAATATATCAGTTAAGTTTTGGTATCCCCCACCTCATCAAATATCATCAACAGGGGGTTTTTGAACGCTCACATGTTGATCATGCTCCCATCTTCCCATCCAACACACGTCGCTCACAGGCGGTGTCGGCCAACTCTCGCACTGCCCACCTGCCAATGGTGACAGCAGCCTTGCAGGCCCAGTTGGATGTGGAAAATCCACTTGGGGCAGAGGTGATCTTCATGGGTACAATCATGGGATTCTAAGCCCCAATGTGTTGAAAAATATAATAGTATAATTTAATATAACCCCTATAAAGACTTCATCCATGGTCTCTGGAGATATTGGCAATCGCATGCAATCGCATCCTTCACCCTACCATTCCGATGGTTCCATAGGTTCAATACCTATCCCTAGAAATACCCATGATGTCCCCCGTTTGGTATTCTAAAAGCCCCCTTTTTCTTATGTGTGTGTGTGACATCCTCCACTTTTGCCGGTTGCATTTTTCTATGTGGCTAAAGCACATGTGGGCACATGTTTCATCGGGTAAACCTCCGGTTTACTGAAGCTAAGAACCTAAGAATCTAATGATCTCATGTTTCCAGCTCATCTTCACTGGTACAACCTCAGATCTTAGCACTGCAAGCCTCACATTTCTTGGTGCTTTCAAGTTTTTCCCCGATGATCCCCCTTCAAACGAGGGGTGAACCCCAAGCGGACTGGGAGGAAGGGGCTACATTCATTGAATCCCACTGCTTGATATTTGGCATAGCCATTTTTGTACATGATTCATCCCCTGGTTGTGAGGAAGACCATCATCTTGCTGGACATAATTTGTTGCGCCTGAAACAACCAAAAAAATGCTGCCATAAAATTGGTTGACATCCCCTTTATTTTGATTGCTGCCATAAAATGTTGCGTCCCATCTTGGATCCCATGAAAAATGGCGTGAATTCCCAGTGAATTCCCATATTTCCCTCTGGTAAACAAACAGTTTGCTATTGAAAATGGCCATTTATAGTTGATTTACCCATTAAAAAAAGGTGATTTTCCATAGTTATGTTAGTTTACCAGAGGGTAATTGGTGACAACAACGTCCAAAAAACTCTCAATTTCGAGGCCTTGGCTGAATCTGAGACCTGCTGCCAGGCACAGCCAGAAAAATCCCAGACATCGGGCGAATTTTCTGTCGGTTTTTCATATCTAAAAAGAGACACCTGGCTATGGATCCGTATCTATTAAAAGCCTAAAATCATACCATTTTTAGGGGGATGAACATCCAGAACTACCAGCTATTTTCATGGGGAAAAATAAGTTTCTGACCCACTGGAATCATGGGACTTGGGTAACCCATAGCCTGCCTGATGAGAGCGTCAGCGACATTTTGATCTACCCAGATTCATTGAAAAACGGACTAATATATATATATATCAATTGATATATACTAATTAACCAGTTTTAGTACAACCATATTAGCATAAGGAAGGCTAACCAATTATTAGTACAACAATATCGAAGACTAACATATTAGTATACAACAATATCGAAGACTAATCAATTATTAGTACAACAATATTAGTACAACAATATTGAAGACTAACCAATTATTAGTACAACAATATTAGTATTAGTATACAACAATATTAGTACAACAATTTTAGTACAGCAATATATACTAATTAACCAATTTTAGTACGACAATATCGAAGACTAACATATAATTGACTGTTGTGTTATAATGTGTGGTTATATCAGTAGTACCACACAAGGCGGTGGCGGAAGTTGTTGTGAATCACGGATGGCAGAGCGAATCCACTGATGGACCGAAAGGTGGTTGGAGTTGTGTTTTTTGGAGGGGTTACAATGGTTGCAGTGGTCACCTGGTCGGTCACCTCACCCACAACTGCTGGATGTAGTGTGGTGTAGTGCAGCTGTAGTTGTAGTTGTAGTGTAGTGGAGTTGTAGTGGAGTTGTAGTTGTGGTGTACTGTAATTAGCGTAGTGCAGTTGCAGTTGCAGTTGTGGCGGTGTAATGTAGGGCAGTGTAGTTGCGTGTAGTCTAGTGTAGTGTAGTGTAAAGTAGCGTAGTTGTAGCTGTAGTTGTAGTTAGTGTAATGTGGTGTTGTGTTGTGCGGTGTAGTGTAGTGTAGTGTGGTGTAGCGCGGTGTAGTGTAGTGTAGTGTGGTGTTGTGTGGTGTGGTGTGGTGTAGTGTGGTGTAGGGTAGCGTAGTGTAATGTAATTAGTGTAGCGTAGCGTAGTGTAATGTGGTGTAGTGTAGTGTAGCATTTTTTCTGTAGTTGTAGCTGTAATTGTAGTTGGTGTAGTGCAGCGCAGTGCAGTGTAAGGTAATTGAATGTAGTGTAGTGTAGTGTGGTGGAGTGGAGTGTAGTGTGATGGAGTGTAGTGTAGTTTAGCGTAGTGTAGTGTACTTAGCGTAGCGCAATGTAGCGTGGTTGTCGTTGTAGTTGTATTGTATTGTAATATTGTTTTGTAGCGTAGTGTAGCGTAATGTATACAATTAGTGTAGTGTAATGTAATTAGTGTAGTGTCGTGTAATGTAGTGTAGCTGTAGCTGTAGCGTAGTGTGGTGTAGTGTAGTGGTGGTTGTAGTTGAAACTGCCACAAAATCTTCGCGTTTTGCTCACTTTTGGTAAGGTGCAGAATCCCTTGCGCCTGCCACGCAAAAACGACATCTGAACGTCCAAAAATGCTCCGAACCCCGCAGTTTTTTCCACTTTTGACTTCGAAATGTGCTTCGCGCCACAACGGTGTGCACTTTTTCGACATCTCAACTTCAAAAAGTGCTCCGAACCTGGTGTGTTTTGTACATTTTGACTTAGAAATGTGCTTCGCGCCACAATGGCGTGCACTTTTTCGACATCTCAACTTCGAAAAGTGGTCCGAACATGGTGTGCCTTGTACATGTTGACTTCCAAATGTGCTTCGCGACACAACGGCGTGCACTTTTCCGACATCTCAACTTCTAAAAGCGCTCCGAAGCTGAGGTGCTTTGTACATTTTGACTTGCAAATGTGCTTCGCACCACAACGGCGTATAATTTTTTCATCTCTTGTCTGACCACATGGCTCCGCACCCGCCGCTTTAGCGAGCCTAGTTTCGACCCTTTGGAGCCACAAATCATTGAAAAACACAGTGTTTCGCGACTTTCCTACCTTTTCGGGCACCTACATCTTCTTTCTTCTCAGTCTTTCTCTTCTCTTATCTTCTCTCTTCTGCTCTTCTCCTCCCTGCCTCTTCCCACCTCTGCTTTTCCATCTGTCCATGTTGTCGGAAGTTTGACTTCTAAACTTCCTTCGAATATATCGTTACATATGGGAAATTTCAAAATATACACATTTGGTATTTGATTGTTGTCTTAGAAAGTTTCATATATGGCAAAAGCGACAGATGATTCACAGATCACTTGTATTATCGCTGACATGCCTTCCTCAGCTTGTGTTGAAACATGTTGAGATTGACCATCATCAGCCATGATCATGTCCCAGCTTCATTCAAGCGGAATTGCACGCAGATAGCCTTCAACAATCCAACCTGGCAACAGAAACTGCATGATTTGTATCCATCTGTAGATCCTTGAAAACTCGAGCCATGTGTCAACCGCCATCGAAAGTGCCCCAGATATCAAACAAGAGGACGACGTTGCGTGCGCCGCGGTAGCTGTAAAGCTTGAACGCTCGGATCTGGTCCAGCATCAAGTCAGCATTATCCAGCAGTTTCGCAAATTTTGGAAGACCATCTCTGTGCTGCTGTGAGGAGCAGTTTTCTGCTGAGTGTCGTGCTGCAGCCCTGCTATCTGCAGCGATGTCGCTTGACTTCATCTATGGCCTGATGTGAAGCTGGAATCTGATCATAAAAACAACTGGAAACCTACGACTTGCCAAAGTTAGCAGGTGCGATTGAGGCCGGTTTCCGCGCTTCCGATAGCACTGCTCTTGGCATTTTGCAAGCGCACGGATGCGCACGAGCTTGATGATCTGAAAGATGCATGCGAAGAGATGGTCGCAAAGGATTTTGAGATTTGCAGCCAGCATCCAGATTTGGTAAAACTCAGTGCCAGTCAGCTAGCCCGACTCCTGAAAAGGTCTGACTTGGGTGTGTCTCGAGAGGAAGCAGTGTTGAAAGGTATTTTCAAGTGGTTCAGTGTTTCCAAGGACAGTAACATGTTGATTTCCGTTCAATTTCCTTACGACTTCACCGCTTCGCCCGGGTAATGCTGCTGATCTCCAGCAGTTCCTGGGGGAAAAGTGCTGGGCTCTTTGAGTTTCTGTGGCACGAAGGTGCCATGTATGGCATCCAACGAAAAATGTGACCGCTGGAGCCGAGATGATGTTTCCGACTCCATCAGTCACATGTTTCGTTGGAGGTTTGGTGACCCGCAAAGCCACAATAGATCGTTGAAGGCAGTAGCAGGACCTCCAAATGCCTTCAAACCTCCGGGACCACTCGTCCGAAGCGCTCGGCATCTACGAGTATCTGCCATTGCACCAGTGAAAAAACATCGCATGAGCTCATATGGAGGTGTCCATAACTGGGGGATCCCCAATAGCTGGATGGCTTCTACTGGAAAATCCATCTATAAATGGATGATTTAGGGGTACCCACATTTCAGGCAACCTCCAAAAAAAGTGCTGGCTAGTTGGATGGTGGCCAGGTGGCGAACGGTCAAGAGTTCATGTTTTCCCACCTTGGATGATTCTCCAAGCTGATTCATGGCCAGTCCTACTTGAGTTGTTCCTTTCAAAACTGCTGGTCTCAGACTATTTGATGACTGTGTTTGATGAAAAATGTTCCCTTAAATCCGTTAGATACCCCATTATATCCCCATCAATATTATACACACATCATCTGGGGATATCTTTTACCAGTAGTACCGCACAAGGCGGTGGCGGAAGTTTCAAAAATAGGAAACCTATAGGAGAGCTTGGTTGTTGTGAATGAGGGATGGCAGAGCGAAGCCACTGATGGACCGAAAGGTGCTTG